>Ga0187847_10000249_pt1 | contig 65088 bp, 67 predicted proteins | sample June2016WEW_4_10_FD_132458 | JGI IMG/M metagenome (GOLD analysis project Ga0187847, IMG submission 132458) | Peatland microbial communities from SPRUCE experiment site at the Marcell Experimental Forest, Minnesota, USA - June2016WEW_4_10 | ecosystem: Environmental > Terrestrial > Soil >...
ATCGTCCCGCTCGCCCAGGTGAACCACGAGATTCCGAAAGGGAATCAACTCCGCCGTTTCCAGCGCGCGTTTGATCTCATCCATAGCGGCAATGCGGCGCGCCTTTTCAGGATGAAGAACGTTGACGGCAGGAGCGCCGGCGCGCCCCATTTCGCGGTCCGGGAACAAGGGCGCATGCATCGACCAGGGCTTCAGCGGATTGGATGCGAACCACGAGGCCAGCTCGGCCACGTGATCCCGGTCCGCATAGTCAAAATGTTGCCGGGCGGCAAAGAGTTCCACCGCCTGGGCTCCCGCACGGCTGGCGAGTTCCAACTGCGCTGAATGCAGGCGCTGGTTCAGGAATAGGTGTGTGGATAGAGCGCGCAGCATAACCAAGGAATCTCCCGCTCCGTTTGATTCGGAGTCTTGAAACGCAGGTTCATTGCTATTGTCTCATTCTTGCAACAATTTACGCTGAAACGGATGTTGCTGGAGATGGTGCACCGGCTCTCTGCAACGGGCGCGGATGTTGCGGGTTCCGGGCGGGGACTGTAAAAGAGTCTCACGAAACCGGAAAAACGCCAGCCGCTCAAGCCGGGCAGCAGAATGTTTGATTTTTGCAAAAAGGCGCAGACCTGCGATACGGAGAGGAATCGCAGGCCTGCATTTCATCTTGCACGACTGGGGGTAGGGAAGTTGAACCAGAGACTCAGCCCGGGTTGTCCGCCAATGTTGCGCGGGATTCCTGCAAGAGTCAATCGAATCTGGGGCCAACATCGGAAACGGGAATCAAATCCTCCGTTCCATTGCCTTTCGAACTCCAGGCGCGGGAGCATAGCTCCGCTTACATACAGTGAGATGGCGAAACTTTCAGTGCGGTTGTCTGGCCCGCGGGGAATTCTGTGGAAAAGCTGTTGAAAAACAACTAGATCGAGAAAGCCGCCTGGAATCAATAACCTGCGGCCTTCCCGTAGTGGCTCCGGTGGTCCTGGCCGCCCTCGAGTTCCCCAGTCTTCGGGTCGATTGCGATGCACTCCCCATTGGACCAATGGCGCTCGGAAATCGCCAGGCTATAACCCCTGGCCTTCAGGTCGGCGACAGTCTCCGCGGAGAAGCCCGGCTCCAGGTAAAGCTTGTCTGGCTGATACTGGTGGTGGAAGCGCGGAGCGTCCACCGCCTGCTGAATGTTCAGCCCGCCTTCCGATGCGGAAAGAAAGATGTTGGCTACCGTCGTAATGATGCGCGCCCCGCCCGGCGAGCCCAGCACGTAGCGCAATTTCCCGTCCTCTAGCACAATGGTCGGAGTCATGGAACTGAGCGGGCGCTTGCCGGGCGCAATGGCGTTGGCTGGCCCCTGGATCAGCCCATAGATGTTAGGCACGCCCTCCTTCGCGGTAAAGTCGTCCATCTCGTCGTTCAGCAGAAAGCCAAGAGAGCCCGCGGTCACATGCGAGCCAAACGAGTCGTTGAGCGTTGTCGTCACCGCAACCGCGTTGCCGTCGCTGTCAACAACCGAGTAGTGCGTGGTCTGGTTTGATTCCGGCCGTCGCTTGCCCGGAGTCGTCGGCGCGGAAGGCAAAAATCCGGTGGGCCGCACGAGCGAGGTACTCACCGTGGCTGCGTTGGGATCAATCGACGCTCGCCATGCATCAGCGTATTTCTTTGATGTAAGCTGGTCCATCGGAATGGGGTTGTAATCGGGGTCCCCAAGATAGTCGGCGCGATCCATATAGGCGCGCCGATAGGCCTCGGTGATCAAATGAATCGACTGCACCGACCGGTCACCAAGTTTCGCCAGGTCGAAGCCTTCCAGGATATTCAAGGCAGTCAACAGCACAATGCCGCCGGAAGAAGGCGGAGGCGCGCTGATAACCATATAGTTATGAAACCTTCCGGTTATGGGTGTCCGCTCCACCACCGTGTACTGGGCCATGTCTTCCAGCGTCAGCAGCGCGCCGCCTTTGTGCAGCTCGTCCACCAGCTCATGGGCAATTGCGCCGTGGTAAAACGAGTCGGGATCCGCCGCAATTCGTTGCAGAGTTCGCGCCAACTCTGGCTGCTTGAAGGTCTCGCCTTCCTTATAGTGGTTTCCATCTCGTTGGAAGATCCGCTTCGAATCGGGAAACTTTGCCAGGTCGGGGTCGGTGAGCTCTTTGGCTTCTTCGGCTGAGAGCACAAACCCATCCGCGGCCAGCTTGATTGCCGGCGCCACCACGCGCTGCAGGCCAAGCTTGCCGTATTTCTTTTCCGCGTGCACCATGCCGGCAACCGACCCAGGCGTGCCGATGGAACGGTAACCAATCACCGAACCTTCCAGGCTCTCTTCCGGCAGTACGTTTCCGTGCGCGTCCTGGTACATCGTTTCCGTGGCCGCAAGCGGAGCCTTCTCGCGGTAATCCAGGAAAACGTCATTGCCGTCATGGGTGCGGATCAGCATAAAGCCGCCTCCGCCCAGGTTGCCGGCCGCGGGATGCACCACCGCCAACGCAAAGCCAGTAGCTACGGCGGCATCTACAGCGTTACCGCCTTCGCGCAGCACTTCAAGCCCCGCGTCGGAGGCCAGATGGTGGACGCTCACGACCATACCGTGCTTTGCGCTGACGGGCTGTTCGTCCAGATAGGGAATCACGTTCTTTTGGGCCTCCTGGGCTCGGGCGGGGATACACGGTAACAGCGCGGCTCCGGCAACGGCGGCCAGAACGGGGGAAACAGCGCCTCTCCAACCCGCTGTCGATCGCAATCGTTCCGCGCAGCGAAATTCTTTCCGGGCAAACGCTACTTTCCAGTCCGTCTTCGGGTTAGCGCTATGGGGGAAGCCCTGCCATGTCAGTCGGGTCATAGTGTTTTGACAGAATAACGCGGATCGCAATCGAACCGTGAAGTTTGTCACCCCGCGCCGGGCTTGCCTTCCATAGGGCCACCAAACAACGCTCGGGCACGTCCAAATCTTAGACCGGGAACGAAGTCGGCCACGCTCTACAAACCGAAGAACAATTCAAATGGAGGGCATCATGATAAGGAACTCGATATTGACGGCATCTTTAGTCATTGCAATGGGTACGCTGGGCATCACCGCAGCCGGCGCGCAGGTGCGCGAGGCAGTTGGAGCTGTTACCAACACCGACGTAGCGGTAAGCATCTACGGAGCATTCAGCGGGACGACGAATGGCAACGGCATCACGCAGAGTCCCTCTAACGCCGCCGGTGGGCTGGTCGAAGTTCGCCACATCGTCAATCCCATCATCGGATTTGAGGGAACGTACTCCTTTAACCGCGCCAATCAAACCTACACGCCCAATAGCGTGGCCTGCCCGGTAGGCATCCTGCCGCCCTGCAATAGTTCACCGTTTGCAGCGGTTTCAGCCGACGCCCACGAGGTGACCGGCAACTGGGTAGCATCGGTAAAAATCGCGAATCTCAGGCCGTTTGCGTTGGCCGGTGGGGGCCTTCTGTTCAATGAGCCCAGCGGCAGCCAGACGAATACAACCTCCTCCACCAAGGGAGTCTTCGATTACGGAGCGGGCCTGGACTGGGGCTTGCTGCCGCACCTGGGGTTGCGCTTCCAGTACCGCGGCAACCTCTACAAAGCCCCCGACCTGACTCGGCTCTACACCTCAACCGGAGCCTTCACCCACACCTCCGAACCCATGATCGGCGTCTACTTCCGTTTGTGACTGCTGTATGACCCGCTCCCGGGGCCTGTGCTGAATGGTGCGGGCCCCAGTGCATTTCCGTAGATCACAGTTGCGGAGATATGATGCCTCATGTCGTTTAAACGCGGCAGACGCCTCTTGATCGCGATTGCATTCGCCTTCCCCGCAGCAGGGGCGAGCCCGCAGAACGCAGGCCCCATCCCTGCGCCGAGCCTCAACACCACCCAAATTGTCGAGCGGATGCAGCGGCACAACCAAGACCAAACCAATCAGCTGAAACAGTACAAAGCGTTACGCCACTACAAAGTGGAGTACCAGGGTTTTCCGGCCAATGCGACGGCGAAGATGGACGTTGAAGTCGAGTATGACGCTTCGTCGGGAAAGAGCTTTCGCATCGTGTCGGAAAGCGGATCAAAGTTTCTTTCGGACAAGGTGCTGAAGCGGGCGGTCGACAGCGAAAAGGAGGCCTCGCAGGACAAAGGGCTGACGGCGTTGTCTCAGGCCAACTATCGGTTTCATCTGGCGGGAACGGAGAACGTAGCCGGCCGGCCGGCTTACATGCTCGTTGTGGAGCCGCTGAAAGCGACCAAGTTTCTTTATCGCGGAAGAATCTGGGTGGATGCGGCGGATTTTGCAGTGATGAAAATGGAGACGGAACCCGCAAAGAGCCCATCCATCTTCATTTCGCGGACAGCCATCCATTACACCAGTGCGATGACGGATAGCTTCTGGTTGCCGCAGAGGATGCGCAGCGAGACGAAGGTACGGATTGGCGGCACGGCAGTGTTCACCATCGACTACGGGACGTACCAAATTGGTTCAAAAGCGGGGTAATGAACGTCGCGTTCCGCTAGTGTCTGCCGTGTTCAGCGTCCGCCCACCAGCATGAATCCATCAATCGGTGTGCGGCACGTTCTGCCGTCTGCGAGCTTCCACGTTGATCCGTCGGCATATGTGACGAGAGTCAGGTCTATGGAATTGGCCGCCGAAAGGCCGGGCACCCACAGATCTGCGGAAACTTCTTTCGCCGAAGTGGCGGAGAACGAGACGTCGAGGGTGCGCGTCGCATCCGAGGGACCGCTCTCGGCCATCGGCGTCAACATGGCCCGGGTCTTCGGATTGAGGCCATGGACGATGACTCTGGCGCTGGTGATTTGCCTGGATTTTGGATTGACCAGGGTCAAATGGAGTCGCTGGCCTTGACCTCTGTGGTGGTCGTCGCCGACTTCCATGCTGTTCCAACTGGCTGCCTGCCGCGCTTGCACTGAAACCGGGCAGGCGTTGGTGACTGGCGGTAGTTGAATGATGACCGTTTGGGATTGGGACGGGCTGGAGAGACCCTCCATCCCTGCGACGCCCTGATTGGCGGCGGTTTGGCCGGAGGCGGCTATCGCTCCAACGAAGAGGGCAAGCAAAAAAGCGGCGGCAGGCTTCATTCTTGTTCACCTTTCGCAATAGAACCCCGAAAACTGCACACCAATAAAATACGCCGACCGTCGTTTCGGGACAATCCCGTTTTAACCCACGGCGTCCAACTGCCCCGCCGCGCGCCAAGGCAGGGTCCCCGCTGTGATACCGTTGCAATACGGTGTCTCCGAGCCGGGACGGGTTTTGCGGCTTGATTCGAATGCCTGAGGACGGGCTTGAATTGGAGACTGACCGTAACCAAATAATGCCTCAGCAGCCGGAATTAACATCGCCTCCTCTCCCCGCGAGCCCGGCTCCCCTGCCCGGGTCTTCGAACGGGACTATCTCCGTCTCAGGCGCAGTCATCCCCCCTATCCCCGTGTCCATTTCAGCGCCAGAATCCCGGCCCGCGGCCGATCTTCAGGCAGCCTACAAGGATGGTCACCAGCCAGACCCCCAACGCATTCCACGATGGCTCGAGCGGTCGGAGCTGTTTTTGCGGGTCATTCTGCGCATGTACATCGGGGTCGCGGTCTGCTACGCGCCGTGGTCCAGGCTCTTTTGGGATCAGAATCCGCTTTTCGTGCAGTATCCTACCCTCTCCATCTATGCTGCCAATGGCGCGGTGCGCGGCATCATATCCGGCTTGGGGCTTTTGAACCTGTGGATTGCGTTCCACGACGCGTTCAAGCACCGGGACGGGAAATAGACCACGGGGAAAGGCCAGTTGACCCGCAGGTTGGAACGGAAGATATGGATCAGGGATCGGGAAACAGTGAAAAAGTTTCGCCACGCGGCGCTCCAACTCCGCTGCAATGCGCATCGTTGGCGTACGAGAATCCGGACTTTCTCAATGGGCCGGATGGGCGCCTCATTCGCATTGTCGCGGAGTACCTCGAGCCCCTCGCCCGTTTCCGCCGCGAGCAGATTCAGGACACGGTCGTCTTCTTCGGCTCGGCGCGGTTTCGCGGACGCGAGGAGGCCAATCACGAGCTCGAGCTCCTCGACAACACCGGATCAACCCAGCCCGCTCCCAGCCATGAGCAGCCCGCCAGCGTTCCGCAAATCGTTCAAGGCACTGCTACCGAGCTGCAGCGCAAGCGTGCCGTAGCTGCGGTGGAAATGGCCCGTTACTACGAGGATGCGCGCCGCCTCGCCGGCATGCTCACCACCTGGGCCAAGCGTATCCCCTCGCGCCGCCACCGCTTCGTGGTTACCTCCGGCGGAGGTCCCGGCATTATGGAAGCCGCCAACCGCGGCGCCTGGGAAGCCGGTGGTAAAACCATTGGCCTCAATATCCGTCTGCCCTTTGAGCAGTCGCCGAACCCGTATATTACCCCCAGCCTCAACTTTGAATTCCACTACTTCTTCATGCGCAAACTCTGGTTTGCCTACATGTCGAAGGCCCTCGTCGTCTTTCCCGGTGGCTTCGGAACTCTCGACGAAATGTTTGAAATCCTCACCCTCGCCCAGACCCAGAAACTCGCCAAGAAGATCACCGTCGTCATCTACGGCTCCGAGTATTGGAAGAGAGTCTTTAACCTCGACGCCCTGGTGGACACAGGTGCCATCTCGCCCAAAGACATCGAGCTCTTCCAATACGCCGATACTCCCGAGCAGGCGTTTGACATGCTCAAGCAGGGGCTGACGCAGAATTATCTTCTGGCTGAAGCGCAGGAAGGCAGGCTCGCGGAAAGCCTTGAAGGGAAAGGCAGCCAAGAGCTGATGGCCGGCTGGACGGTGGAAGATTTTCTCGGCCCGGAGATGGCCAAAACCAGCAAATAGTCTCGCTATCCTTGCTGAACGCTGGAACGCACAAAACCCCTCCTTAACGAGGGGTTTTGTACGCAGCCTGGTGGAAGTGAAAGATAATAAAGGAATGCAATGTCCCAACTATACTGCTGCTGATCGCCACAAGACCGTCAAATCATCCGACATTGAGCACCAAAGTTTGTTACTGAGCACTAGGTTTATTCAATACCCCTCCCGAACGATAAGCCCGCCGATTCCAAATCAGGAAACGACCGGCGTCCCCCAAGTTTGGATCGAATCGTCCTCTTCTGCTAGGCTTGAATCAGCCCCATCCCCCATGGTCTGCTCCTCGAAGCACGCAGGGACAACCAGGAAGGGCCAATATGGACGCGGCGCTCATTTAGTGTTTCTCCGGTTATTTCCGGAGATTTCGGCTAATTGCCCAGCATTCCTGGTAACTATATTGATTCTTTTGCTAATTGAACGCCTATTCGCACCATCTTAACCCTCCTTTTATGGCATTCAGGGGATACTCGATGCAGAAATCCTGGTTCGATCACGGAGAAGGAGCAGGAATGGCGAATTCGTCCATCTCATACTTGTGGCGCGACCCAAACGCACCGCGGGGCTTTCACACGGGAGTTTCGCTGCACGGTCACACCAACCAGTCGCAGGAGACGCTCGACTTCCTGGCGAATTTCGGCAACCAGTATCCGCTTATGCGCCCCCTTCTGTCGCGTCTCGAGCGCCGTTCGCAGAACAACCACGGCATGGCCGTAAACTATGCAGCTGCCTACTGGACGCCTCCCATGACGCCCAAGCTGGCCTTCGACCTTGAGAGCACGCAGATCGACAAGCTCGACCTCAAGTCGATGGTTTCGCTTTCCGATCATGACAACATCAAGGCGCCCATGTTGCTCCGCTCCGTGCCCAGCGCGCGGCAAATTCCCGTCTCCGTGGAGTGGAGCGCGCCCTACGGCGTGCAGTCCTTCCACCTTGGCATCCACAATCTGCCAAGCGCCAAGGCGCCTGAGTGGATGGCAACCCTCGCCGGCTACACCAAGAATCCCAGTGACGCCCGCCTCACCGAGATTCTCGCTGCGCTCAACGACGAACCGAACGTCCTGGTCATCTTCAATCACCCGCTCTGGGATCTTTACCTCATCGGTCACGAGAAGCACGAGTTCCTGGTCAATGAGTTCCTGCAGAAGAACGGCAATTACATGCACGCGCTGGAGTTGAACGGCCTGCGCCACTGGGACGAAAATCGCGCAGTTCGCCGCTTGGCGGAAAAGTGGAACATGCTCCTCATCTCCGGCGGTGACCGGCATGGCGTAGAACCGAATGCCAACATCAATCTGACCAACGCCAGAAGTTTTACAGAATTCGTTCACGAAATCCGCAAGGAAAAGAAGAGCAACATCCTCTTCATGCCGCAATACGCTGAGCCTTGGAAGCACCGCATTCTCCGGTCAGCGATCGACGCGGTCCGTCACTACCCTGAGTTCCCGCAGGGTTCGCGCACCTGGGATGAGCGCGTATACCACCCCGATCGCAACGGTGTGTGTCGTCCGCTCAGTGAGCTTTGGCCAGACGGCAACGCTCCACGGGTCATGCGCTGGGGCATCGGCCTGGTGCAGATGATGGGCAAGGGCGTGGTCTCCGGCGGCCTGCGTATGGCCTGGACCGAGTCGCACCAGCTCCGCCTCGCCCTCGGCGAAAACGACGGATAACCACCTGCGGTGGGACAGTCGCTCGCGGGAGGCTCGCACCAGATTTCCGGAGGGATCATGGGATTTCAATCCTTTGAATCACTCAGCTCTGGGCGCGCATTATGTCAGGGGTTTTGACGGAGGGAGCAGGGGGGGCAGCCCCCTGAAAAGAGGGCAAAAGGACACGGCCTTTAGGCCCGGGCTTTCTCCTATTTTCAGGTCGTGGGCTGCTTTGGCGCGCTTTGTATCAGGGCACGACTTTAGTCGTGCCAAAAACGCATGACCTTTAGAATATGGGCTGAATCGCCTGTAAACCGCCCCGATTGATGGTTTTGACGACTCGACTACATGTACCATCATATACTCTTATTCACCTTGGTTTCCACATAAATCGCTACATTTTGTAACCGCTGGTAACACGAAATCAGCCCCTTTCGGGACACGAAAAAAGCCACCCGTCTGAGGGTGGCTTTGTGGTTGAGGCGGGGCTGAAATTTACATGTGCCGAGCGGCGATCCAGGCGGCAATCGTCGCAGGGTCAAATCGGTAATTTTTGCCAAGTTTGAAGGCTCCTGGGAGCCTGCCGGAACGAACCCAGCGACAAAGGACGGGGCGGCTGATGCCGACCAGAGCCATGATTTCAGAGCCGGTGAGGAAGGTGGTTCTGACACTAAGTTGTTCGACTATGGTAGCGGATGGTGCGGGTAGAGTAATGTTCATGCACTCTAATACCGCCTATCTCGCCCGTCTCAGCCTGTCTTCCGCGACGGCGGCTTCAAACACGGGTACGTCTTCGAGGGCGACCTTTACAGCTATCTCGTCACCCTCGTTCAGCCGCTGAAGCGCCTCACGCCAAACACGCTTTTTCTCGTCAGGCGTCATTTCGAATCCTTTCGACGGTCGAGGGCTTTCACTACCTCACCTATAAGCACCCGTCGCATCGCGGCTACGAGCACAGCGTCCGCGCCATACGCCTCCACCAATTCGGTGAGTTCGATTTCGAGGCGGGCTTCTACAGACTCTGCTGCTGTGTTGCCATGCTGAACTGAAATCTCTGCCATCGCTTTCTCGATGCGGGCCTATTCCGCCGCGTCTACCTGCTCCATCAAAACCCCGGCGTCCGGGAACGGCTGGATGTGGTCCTTGCCCTCCCAATCCGCCGGAAGCGCCACGCGAACCGCATCAGCGACAGCCTCCCGCCCGTGATCCCTGGCTATCGCGGCCAAGGCGTAAACCAACTTATCGCCCGCCGCGTCGGCCTGCTCATAGAGGGCGAAGGCGGTTTCGACGTATTCAATTACGAGACCTCTAACCTCGGGCAGCAGCGATTTTTGTATCGCCATTTTCTCTTCCTCGGGCAGTGCGCGATATTCCGGTACAGGGTCTTTGCTGCTGTATCCCATTTTCAAGCGAAACTGTATTTCATTGGCAAAACACTGTTGCGAACAGTAGCCTCTCACGAGGTAGTCTGCGGCGCCAGGGTCAGACTCGTCCTGGTCGATAATGCCCCACTTGGTCCTCAGCAGGTCATTGCCGTGGTGAACGTCTTCGGCCTCCTCATTTTTCGGGAAACGAAGAATGATGGCGGGATGCTCCCCGCAAAATCCGCACTTGTTTGATTCGCTCATTTTATTTCTCCTTACTGGGATAAAAAATTTCGTGGATCGCTGACCAGTGCCCTGAGAATCCGTGCAGGCAATGGCCGCAGAGAAAGCTGACGGGTAGTATGCCGTCTTCGCTCTCTTCCCCATCCATAATGATGGGATCGCGTGCGCCGCACTCCGGACACTTGGGAATTTCGTCTGCCATGTTCACCTCTCGAAACAATGTATGCAAAAGCAAAAAATCAAACTGATCAATTCTGAACAAACCCCAATGTTTATAGGGGTTTGAAGTATATTGGCGACACCACGTTTTTGACACGTATTTTAGAAAATTTTTTCTACTTGCGGTAGAACTGCGAAACAAAACCTTCAGCTTTCAGAGGCAGGGAAGCGTCCGCCCATTCGGGGCGAACCGTCATGCAGGCTTCCAAATCCTTCACGGTGAGGGGACTGTCCAGCGACTCCTCGCAGATGATTTCGTCGTGGATCAGGGAAACCAGAGTGAAGCCCTTACGACGGGCTTCCCACATCCCATTGAGCAGGATGTCGCGACTAATTGCCTGGGTCAAATTCTCCGTCAGATGACCGCCGTAGGCACTTGTGGAGCGACCGGCGCCGGCACGGAATCCCGTATACTGGATCGCCCGTTCCGAGCGACCGAAGTTGTCGATCTTGGTGTAGAAGCGGGGTTCGAAATAATGGAGGGCGCGCCCACTGGGCAGCACGACGCGGGCCATATCTGGGGAAGTGCTGCAATCGAAGTAGGCTTTCTGAAACTCGTCGGTGACATATAACTGTGACCGATCTTCGAGGGCGTACATGAAGTGAGTTTCGAGAGCCTTCCACAAACGCGGTATCTCTGGATACTGTTCCCGGAAAGCCCCGACCAGAGCCTTGGATTGTTCCTCCGTGAGTATGTACCCGTCCTTTGCCACGGTCTCTTGAAATCGCTGCCACCCCATCTGATACCCGCAGCCCAGAATGCAAATTTTCCCCAAGTCGCGCTCTCGACTGGTAACTTCTTCCGGAGGTTTGCTCAGAAGTACGCCCATGAACTCGCGATACAGGTCGCGCCCTTCCCGGTAGGCGGAAAGTATATTCTCGCAACCTGCCAGCCATGCCAGCGTCCGCGCTTCAATCTGGCTCAGATCGCAGAGTATGAATTGCCGCCCTTCCGGGGCGCGAATCATACTTCTTATTACGCTGCCGACGAACGCCAGCAACGACAGGCCGGGGACGGGTGAGGCGGTGAGCGTACCGGCGCGGATGGCGTCTACCCACTCCGTGAGTTCTTCCAACTTATACTTCGCCTTTTTGAAATTTTGTAATTGCAGGCCGGTCGAAGTCCATCGTCCGGTATGCGCTCCCACGAAGCCGAGGGAGTGGGTGATGCGCCCTTCGCAGACCCGCAGGGCGGCACTCGCCAGCTTGGAATGTGCGGTACCCGCCCGTTCCTGCTTCATCTCGAAGAGACGACGCACGTCGGGCGACAGCTCCTCCTTCAATGCGGCACTGACCGAGGGGATGTCCATCGAGGTTTGCACATGGCCTTGGGTGCCCAGCCACTTCAGCAGTTGCGCGCCCGAGTTGGCGTTCTTCACTCCGGTGAGGGCTTCCATCTGCTGCTTGATACTGGCCGAAGCGGTGACCGCGAGAGCGGAGGCGTTCCGCAGGAATTCAACGTCGATGGGCACGCCCCGATTGTTGATTTGCTGGTCGAATATCCAGGCACGGTATTCGCTGTCGGGCAAGGGCGAACCGAATCTCTCCAACGCATCGTACACATAGCGTTCGGCATTAACGTCCTGCATACAGTACAGGCCGAACTCGTCCCATTCCTTGGGGTGCGTCAGGTGGTCTTTGAAGTAGAAGGGGGGCGATCCCGCCTTGATCATGGGCTTGGTGGCCTTGGTGGGCACGGAGAACAGCTTGATCAGCGCGTTGCCTCGCGGTTCCTTGCACTGGGCTTTGGGCAAGTGCAGAGCGAGAGCGGCCATTTCCAGCTTACCGGGAAAACCCAGAGAGCGGCAGTAGACCATCACGTCGAACCATTGCGCCAAGGGCACGTCGATGCCCAGCGTGTTCCATAAAATGCTGCGTTCGAAGTTGCAGTTCCACGCAATCTTAGTGGTCCCAGGATCGGTGAGAGCGGCCCGCAGACGGGCAGGCATGGGTCCGGTATGGGGCTCCCACAGGCGCGGCGGCGCACTGTCGAAGGCATACGCGACCATGAGCAGATTCACGCATCGCGCATATCTTCCGATCCCGCACTTTTTCAGGTCCACCGGAGATCGGGTTTCAACGTCAATCCACAGGTCAGGCATTCAGGTAGACCTTCTTGCTGAGCCTCACCGCCCCATCCTTGTCGCGCTTGGGGTTGCCCTCGTCGTCCAGCAACGGGGCATAGACGAAGAACTTGGTCTTGAGCATGGACTCGAACGCACGGGTCACCATGAAGGAGCCGAACTCCTCATACAGCTTGTATTGGCGGGCAAAAACGGAGAAGTATGCCGCCTTCTTATTCTTGGCGTAGCCTCGCCACGCAGTGACGATGCGATTTTCCAGTTCGGCGGCGGAATTCTGTGTGGCCTGAACGGGGAGGGCGCGATGCAGGCGAATTTGCCAGTTGGCAAACTCCAGAGCGGCGGTCATGCACGCCACGGAAATCTCGCTCTCCCCAGCGGCACAGGCGGTGAGGGCGGCAATCCGCAAGGCGTTCTCGCGGATGCGCCCGGTCTCGTCCTCGGGATCGTCCCATTCGTCGTACATCTCTTGCGCTGCCGGGGCGACTGCGGTGACGACAATATCGGTACGGGCGCGATAAAGAAGCTTTCCCGCGCGGGTGGGCTCCCAGGCATCCTTGAGCCGATAACGAAAAGGGATTGCGGTATATCCGAAGATGAAGCGAGAGTGCAGCCCAATCGCCAGAGTCGCCCCGAAGGCGGCGGATACATCGGAGGGGTTCTTTATCGGTACCCCGCCGATCAAACTGACTTGGCAATCGCAAGTTTCCTCGCCCTCTTTAACGCTCAAACCATAATGGGGTTCACCCCAAAGATCGCAAAGCATCTGATGCAGCGTGGAGTTGTCCATTTTGCCTTTGCTCAACACGCTCTTCAGTTCGTTCAACATGAAAAGCTTTTTCTTCGGGCCTTCAATAATCTCCGGCTCTTTGCCTTTGCGGCGGATGACTTTATGCCCGATGATGAGCATCAATCCCCGGTCGCTGGAAGGGCTGGTGCGGCTCACCAGCGCAAGATCAATTCCGGTAATTCTGCGGGAGCGTTTCTGCGCTTCGTCCTTGCCGCCTCCGGGGGGCATGATGAGACAGACGTAGAGATTGTTATTCGTGCGTCCGACGAGCAAGGGCGGCGGCATCACAGAATAGGTGCCGAGAATCGTAGGGTAGGCGAGACCGAGTTCCATTTTCATATCGCGGGCGGCATCGCCCAGCGGCCCATACATGCAGGCTTCCGGAAAAGATATGGGATCATCGGAAACTTCGGAGGGCGCGGGACTCTCCAATGTCTCGGCCTGCTCTTCCTCTTTCTGCTCTTGCTCTTCCGCCAGACGTTCCTGGCGGCGCTCTTCAAAGAGAGCGGTCAAATCCTCTTCTTCAAGTTCGAGGGTGTCGCCCAATGCCTGGAGCCGCAGAGAGTAGTCAGGATCGTAATAATCGAAGAACTGTTCGCGCCCTTTTTTGCCGTGAGCGGAGCCCTCATCGCAATGGGAGTGGGCGCAACGGAAGCATAATTCCCCGTTGTCTATCCAGAGGAGGGTAGAGTCGTTGACGGTAGAGTACGGGTCGGTGTGCCGCTCTCCGTCAGGCCAGCCCTCGGCAGTGTTGCCGGGGCACCAGACTCGCCAGCCGTCAAGGCGCGAAGTAGATTCGAAACTGAATTCAGGGTAGCGTTTACGGATTCGCTCGAAGAGTAATTCAACACGTTCGGGAGTCCAGTAACCTTGCGGCCTATCCCCGCTCTCTCGCGATTCGCGAATAACTCCGGGATGCGCGGCTTCATACTCCGCCGTCATGCGGGTCATAATCTCAGGTACAGTAGACATGTAATCTATTCCTATTCCTCTTCTAATACGCCGCTGCGGCGGTAACTGCGATTGGGGGCTTCCCGACCTTTACGGTTCAAGCTGCCGTAGCAGCGGGTGATACGGTTGGCGTCGGAGAAAGTCTGCACATCGACTTCGGCGGTGCTGAACAGCCCGCGCACGGTGGCCTGCACGCCCTCGATAAGCCGCTTGGACGGCGCGTCATTGGCGAGATCGACCAGCACCAAAACGTGCCAGCCATTCCCTGAACACGCCAAGATAACTTGCGGAAAGCCTCGCTCCAGCAGATAATCGCGAACCCGCGACATGACTACGAAGGCGGCGTGGCATTCTTCTTCGGTGGCGACCTTGTGGCGCCGGTACTCTACCTGTGAGGCGCCGTCAGGGTTGAGTAACGGCTGGCCGTCCTTGTCGATCTTGGGATAGACGACGGGCTGGCCGGATTCGTCGCGGATAAAATCGCGCCTGGGATCGCCGTCTAAAAGCATCCAGCGGCGCCGTGCGATCTGGCTCCGGTCGGCGGCGAAGTGGGAGCCGCATAGCACACGCGGCGGGAGGGTCACGGGGTTGAGACAGATATATAGATTGAATCCGACAGGATCTTGATCGAAACTTTCCAAGATCCCAACAATCTGGGAGCCGTAGGGGTAGCGTCCGATAGAGGTGATGGGTTTTCCACCGTCGAGGCGGATGGCGCGTATTTCCACGACATCGCCGCGACGGTAGAGAGTTTGGATTGTATGTTCAATGGAGGCGAGTTTCACGGGAGTTAGCCCGCGTCTTCGTCTTCTTCGTCCACAGGGGCTTCGACGCCGCCGACCAAGGCGCGCAACTCGCTTTCGGTGAGGGTGCGGGCGATGGCCTTGGACAGCTTGGCGCCGTCCTTCCATTCCGCCAGCAACTGGGTAATCTTCCCTTCCCCAAGCTGCAAGTAACGCGGGGGCGAAATCATGCGGGCGAAGTTATAGCCCTTCAGAAGGTCGCTCCCCGCCCAGGTCATCTTCACATCGAAATTGAAGATGTCGTCTCCCGGATACTGTTCCGTGTTCTTCAGGCCGACAATCTGCGAGTAGGCATAATTGCTCAGCTTGAGAGGCACCAGGATAACTTCCGGGACCCCATCGGTCTTGAGTGCGCCCGATTGCGGGTGGGCGTTGGGGTAATGGGCGACCACCGTGTAGAAGTTCTCAGTGGGGGCGCCGAAGTGGCGGCAGCAGAAGGCGCGCTCCGTGGTGTCGCTCTTCTTGGGGTTGAGGCAACGGAAGACGCCCTTGCCCTTTTCGGCATGGGTGAAGGCTTTCTTCCACGGTGCCTGGGATTGCGGGATAAGGCCGAATCGCTTAGCTTCTCCAGCCTTTTCGGGGCGGAGCATCTTTGCGGCCTTGGGCTTGATGAGGGTTTCGCTGCCAACGTCGGCGAGGTCTTCGTCGCTGGGGAGGGTTGAGGCCACGGTGGTGGGCGTGGTTGCGACTGCGGGGCGGTTAACGCGGGTCGCCGGTTGGCGGGGCGTGATGTCGTCCAATTCATCTTCTGCGAATGGTGCGGATTTTGCTGCCATATATGTTTCCTTCGAGTTATCGAATTCGCGGGTGCCCGATATGTACGGTAGCCAGCGTTCCCTGAGTAAGGCCTGCGTCGTTCGCTCGAAGTTCTAATACCGAAGTTTTGGGATTTGGAGGGGCAGATAAGGTCATTCTCGGCTCTGGCGAGGATCACAGAAATTATCGGATAATCGCCAACAATCGGTCGATAACCGGGGTGGCAACGGGGACAACCTGCGTGTTAGCGCCGATAATTGGCACTTTATCGGAGCCATTTCGATAATTTTTAAGCCGCCGTAAGTCCCCCGTAAGCCGCTGATATACCTATATGTTATAAAAAAAAAAATCTCTTTTTATATTTATTATCGGATTATCGGCGAAGATTCGTTCATCCTAAGTTTTCATTTTCACCCCCCGTGGATAGTCTCCGATAATTTTTCAATTCACGGAGATCGCCGCCCCACGGAGGTGGGGGGTAAATATAAGTAAAGCGATGCGTGCAAATCGCGGTATTGGAGGTATGAGGTACTCGCCGATGTACAGTTGCCCACGTTGTGCCGCTATAGCTTCCGGAACCATACAAACTACAGTGCCCCTGCCGGGTCCCACGAAGTTCGGCGCGTTAGATGTGCTTGAGATCGGCGAAAGCGCGATCTATCCCCTTATCGACTATTCTTCGTTGTGTGCAGCCGTCACCCTTCGTAAGACTCGCCGTAACAAACGATTCACCCGCCGCACCAAAGGCCAGTTCGTTCGGGTGTGGCGGACCGCCTGAGATATTTCCCAAATCTGGGTATTAGTAGACATTGCATGTCTACTTCCTCGCCCCACGGCCATAGCCAGCCGTGGGGTTCTCTTTGCCCGGTCACTCTTCTGCTGCCGCCGCCCGGCTGCTGAACCAGCCGTCCATGTCGGCAACGTTGACCCTGAACTCGCCGAGCGTATCGGGGTCGCGACGAATCATCCGCGTGGCCCGCTTCCGCCGTACTCGGCTCAGCCCAGTCCAGTCGCCGTTTTGCCCTTCGGACAAACTCGCAAGATACTCGCCCAGTCCCGCCCGCAGGGGATCGCTGGACGTACACAGCTCCACGGACGCTCTTATGATTTGCCGCTTCATTTCGGGCCGGTGGATTTTGAATTCCGTCGCCACCATTTTCAGGTTCCGGACCTGCCTGAACCGGATTATCCAGCAGGCAACGTCCGCTTCGAGGTACGACCGGAGACAATCATCGCTCGGTACACCGCCCGCCAATGCGTAGAACGCCAATAGCCGCGTCGCTTTAATCTGCCGCGCGGACACCAGCGTCTGCGTCTCACCTATCACTTTTCCCACCAGGTGCTGCGGCTTGCCCAACAGGTGATAACTCAGCAGCAGCAGGCGGTCGTCCGGACGCAGCAGCGCCACATACTTCAAAAACGTCGCGAAATTGTTCTTTATAAACGTGGGCAGCTCTTCGGCGCCGCCGACGGTTTCAGCCGACAACAGAGTGTTTCCTGCCAGCCACTCATCGGGATCGACCAGCAGCGCACGGGCGTCGCTGATGCTGCCCATGTAATTCGCTATCAGTGGGTCGTCTTGGCTCATGGGAACTAATACGGCGAGTATTAACTTACATGGCAAGCTTAGTTTACGTACTTCACGACGTCCAGATAGGTAAGGTATTCGCGGTGGTCACCGACCTCGAAGTAGCTCAGACTTGGCTCGGCTATGACCCTGCCTTTGCCTACTCTGAGTGCGAAGTCGATGATTTTACAAATGTGAACGGGATCGCGGATGAGATTGAAGCCGCTGAGGAGGAAAAATGCCAGAAGATATAGCACCGAAAGTAAAATGCACACACCCCGATTTACGCAGTTTTACGTTTGCCGACGGCAAGGTCATTTCTATGTGCCCAGCCTGTACCGATTTCGACGCAGCACGCGCTAAGATTTTGCAGGGCAAATAGTTAGAGGCACAATTGGCACCACGTAAAAAACCTAAAACGAAAAGAACTACGGTAACTCTCCGAAAGCGTACTTGGCGAGACTACTCCGACGCCGTTCATCCAGCTTTCAATTCGCTGCCGTGTGCTCAATCTCTGCGGCCCGGTTTGCAGCTTATGCAGGACTTAGTCAACGGTTCCAGCGTTGCTCGTGCCATCATCGCCGCCTGGAATCCGCGTCTGTTTCTTAGCCGGTACATCGTTGTAATTTATGAGTAACTCAATTCAAGAATCCTATCTTGCGTACAAACAGGGCACGCTGCCCCTGCAAGCCCTGCTGCTGGCGTCGCGGGCGTTTGTGGTAGGTATCGCCCGTCTGGAAGGCAGCGACCGCGCCGACGCGGAAGATTTAGCTCAGCAGGCTTGCGTGGCTGTGTGGCGACGTGTGGATAGGTTTGACGGGGCGCGGGCAAGTTACCCGACGTGGCTTCGCGGGATTCTTCGCGGGGTCATCTACGACAAATTCCGGCACGCCCAAGTCAAAGAGGCAAACGCCGAAATCGTCGGGATGCCTCAGCACGAGTTGGTTCGTGACGATCTCGCGGATGCGACGTTTCACACGCCAGAACAACTGAAAGTGAAGCTGACGGCGGACCAAACCGCCCTCGTTCGCGCTCTTGGAGACGGGCTCGAAATGAGGGACATCGCGCTTTCAATGGGGCTGACTCTCAAGGTCGTTCAACAAAGATTTTACAGAATTATTAGTAAGTGCCGTGGATAATTCGTAAATTTTACGTTTAGGTACAGTTAGGACGGGAGCCCTGTTTCAGTTTGAGCTGAATTCGCTCCGCTGCGACGGCTGCGGATTAAGGATCGAGATTCCGGTGCGGGTGAAACGCGACGCAGAGGACTTGATAAATTACGCCCAGGAGCAGGACGAGATACATATTTGCAAAGGTCTCGCCGGTAGACACGACGGGCGGTTGCCCAATGTCATACGGTAGCCAGCGAGCTGCCAACCGGCACAGTCTTACCAGCCCGAGGCCGAGGCGCCTGTCAAGGGCGCCCATCGGGCCTACATTGAGGATTCATGAGCACACCCGATAATCCGTACATCGTCGCGAAAGCAACTCTGGATGTGCTTCGCGAAATTCGCGACTCGATTCGCGAGATTGCCGACAACACTGGCAAGACGCCGCAGGAATTGCAGATTCGAAAGCAAGAAAAAGCTGTTAAGTCCGCACCGATCTCAATCGGTCAGAATCACAAGGAGACGAGATAAATGTCCACACCAGTAGTTACACCCGTCGTTCAAAAGCAGGAACCACCAAAGAAGGCTGTATCTTATGCCGACGCCCGCAGGGAAGCTGACGCAGCCGACCTCGCAGTTCAGGACGCCGAACGCGCCTTGGCTGCGGCTATCGCGGTGCGTGGTAACAAGCACAACGCCGCCGCCGAGATTGGCTGGCACGAGTCTGTTGACCGCGCCACGGTTGAGCATAAGCACAATGATGAGATTCGTGCAAAAGAGCACGCCGACGCATGTGATAGGGCGCATGTACGCGAGAAGGATGTCAAGGCAGACAAGTAATGCCGGCGCAGCCACCACGCCCGTGTCAGGCGCCAAGTTGCCCGAATCTGACGCATGAGAATTTCTGCCCAACACATAAAACGGCGTGGAGCAGACAGTCATCAGCAAAACGAGGTTACGGACATCGCTGGAGAATGTGGCGCTTAGAGTATTTGAGCCATGATCCCCTTTGTGTCCACTGCCTCAAAGCAGGCATGGTTGTATTGGCGACCGATCTGCATCACCCGTTGAAGGTGCTGTCTTATCCGCACCTACAATTTGTTGAGAGCAACGTCGTGCCGCTCTGTCGCGCCTGCCACACGCGCCAAACAGCCTTGGGCTTCTGACGTACGTTTACAGATCAGCCATCAATACAGTAATGCAGATTCCACGGGGGATAGGCACCCTCAAAACATTTCCTGATCGCTGCGGTTCGTGACCCCAAGCCAATTTTTACGGTCGCGAATTGGAAGGTCGGGGTATAAAGCCAGCAAATGAAGATTTCCGACCTCATCACCGACTCACACAACTGTAATCGCGGCACCAAACGCGGCTCCGACCTCGTACAGAGGTCCCTCAGAGACTACGGCGCGGGTCGCTCCGTCCTGGTGGACAAGAACTTCAACATCCTGGCCGGTAACGCGACGGTGAGAAGCGCGACCGGCGCGGGGATCGACGAGGATGCAGTTGTTGTCGAGAGTGACGGGACCAAATTGATTGTGGTCCGACGCATGGACCTGGACATCAACTCACCCAAGGCAAAGGCCCTGGCCGTCGCGGATAACCGCACCAGCGAACTCGGCCTGGAGTGGGACCCGGATGTACTCCGCGACCTATCGGGCGAGATAGACCTACAACCATTCTTCGACACCAGCGAGTTGAAAGAGCTAGGTGTCACAGAGACGGCCATAAATGTAAATGACATCGGCATCGGCGACGCTCCACCCGACAGCCGCTACAAGGCTCAGTATGGCGTGATTGTAGTTTGCAAGGACGAAGCCGAGCAGCGGGACGTGTACGACCGGCTATCCGGCGAGGGTCTGGAGTGTAAGGTCGTGGTGACCTGATGGATTTGCAAGTGCGTAACTCATGCAAGGATTTCAACAGCTACCGAGCGGCCCGCGTTAAATCACTTTTCAACGCCGAGTCGGGTGCGGAGTTTAACCTCGACGCCGCCCTCGATATTGACGATAAAGACTGGAAGCTTGGAGTCATCGTCGGACCCTCCGGCTCCGGCAAGTCATCGCTTGGCCGCATGATCCTCGGCCCGGACGCGGTGTACTCACCGGATGGATGGCCGACAGATAAACCAATCGTCGATGCCATCGCGCCGGACGGGGATTTCGATGCCGTTACGAACGCGCTTGCTACGGTCGGTCTCGGCTCTGTTCCATGCTGGCTGCGGCCTTACTACGCACTGTCTAACGGTGAGCGGTTCCGGGCTGATTTAGCGCGAGTCATCAGCGAAGCCCCGGCAGGGGTAGTTATAGACGAGTTTTCCAGCGTCGTTGACCGGCAGATTGCTAAGTTCGGGGCGCTGGCTTTCCAGAAGGCGTGGAAGCGAACAGGCGGGCGGTGTGTACTCCTGTCTTGTCATTACGATGTACTCGATTGGTTGGAGCCGGACTGGGTGTACGACACCGCGAAGCAAAGCTTTGCTAGGGGGTCACTTTGGCGCAGGCCAAAGTTTGACCTCCAGATTCAACAGACGGACGCAAGTTACTGGCCGCTGTTTAAGCCTCATTACTATTTAGACCTTCACCTCCCCGTCGCCGCTCAATACTTCGTTGGAACGGTCGAGGGTGAGCCGGTCTGTCACATGGCCATGTGTACGATGAGCAAAGGCAAAAATGCCTTCGAGGGACGCGGCACACGCTTGGTAGTTATGCCTGAATGGCAGGGCGCGGGTGTGGGGATGCGATTCCTCAATACCATTTGCGATATGTGGCGACGCGGTGAGAACAAGTGGGGTAAGCCCGTCACTACTGTTTTTCACACGTCTCATCCGGGGCTGTGCGCGGGCCTTCGCCGCGACCCTAAGTGGCGCCAGCTATCGGCGATTCTATACGGCGCTAACAAGGTCAGCAGCAGGAAATCCCTCGCGGGGTCGGCGCGTCACCAAGGTAAAGGGGCGGTCGGCGCTGGCACCGGGTACGGCGGGCACTTTCGAGCCGTTCAAGGATTCCGGTATTACGGCTAGACGGCTAAGTAATGAATATCTTTCTATGCGGTCAGAAACATTTCGGCGCGAGCGCTCTCGAAGCCGTCATCGCCGGGAATTACAGGATCATCGGCGTGTCTTCCCCGCCGTTCTCCGACCGCTTATCGACAGACGGCGTTCAAGTATTCGACCGTCTCCGGGCAACAGCGGAGCGGCTTGGCATCCCGTGGCAACCCCAGGTTCGGGCGGAGTCACTGCCGACCGGGACGGACATCATCGTCGCGGCCCACTCGCACGATTTCATCGGGCGCAAGACGCGGGCGAAGGCGCGGTTTGGGGCCATCGGCTACCACCCGTCGCTCCTCCCGCTACACAGGGGTCGTGATGCCGTCCGTTGGGCGGTCCACGGCGGCGACAAGATTACGGGCGGCTCTGTCTACTGGCTGACCGACAGCATCGACTGTGGGGCGATTGCGGCTCAACAGCACGTATTTATTCGACCGGGCGAAACCGTCGAGACATTGTGGCGGGAGCAGCTTGCTCCGCTTGGCATCCGGCTACTTCTCAAGGCGCTGGCCGATATAGATAGCGGCCTCGCGGTCAGGGTGCCTCAGGACAACCGCTGTGCTACCTGGGAGCCGTCGTTCGACGTTGCGCCCCTGTACCGACCTGAGTTGCCTCAGCTTGGCGACGGAGGTCTCCGCTTCGAGGTGGAGCGGCTCGACGGCGACGGGGGTTTAGATTATGGCAGGCAGACGACCAAAACCGACGAACCTCAAACTCATAGCGGGCAATCCAGGTCATCGGCCTATCAACGTCTCTGAGCCTAAACCGACTGGCATTCCAACTTGCCCGCGTCATCTCGACAAAGAGGCTAAGACGGAGTGGAAGCGCATCTCTGCTGAACTCGTCACCCTCGGATTGCTTACGAGCGTGGATCGTGCAGCACTCGCCGGATATTGTGCGTCTTGGTCGCGGTGGGTAGCGGCAGAGTTAGAGATTCAGAAGTTCGGCCTCGTCATCAAGGCGGGCAAATCGGGTTACCCGATTCCTAGTCCCTACGTCGGGATCGCCAACGTGGCGCTCGATAAATTACATAAGTTCGCGACTGAGTTTGGATTGACCCCAAGCAGCCGCTCCCGAGTGCAGGGCGCCCCGCAGCAGGGCGGAACGGCTTCACCCTTCGCAAAGTTCGCAGCGTGATGAATGACCCATGCAGAGAGATGCACACAATACGCGCTCGACATAGCCGCCGGCATCGTGCCGGCATGTCACTGGATCAAGCTGGCTGCGGCTAGACATCTGGAGAATTTAGAACGACCGGACTTTCCGTACATCTTCGATGCCAACGCCGCCAACAGAGCGTGCGAATTCATCGAATTGCTTCCTCACGTCAAAGGCAGATGGGCAGCACGTCGGGAAAAACTGAAGCTTGAAGCGCATCAGTGTTTCATTGTGTGCAGTCTCTTTGGATGGCTCAGTAAAGAGGACGGCTTTAGGCGATTCAGAGAAGCGTATATCTGTATGCCACGCAAGAACGGCAAGAGCCCCTTAGCCGCAGCAATCGGGCTTTACATGCTTGTGGCCGACAACGAGGCTGGCGCCGAAGTCGTATGCGGCGCCGGAAGTGAGAAGCAGGCTTGGTATGTTTTTGGCCCCGCTCGGGCGATGGTTCAGAAGACTCCGGACCTAAGCAAAGTTTTAGGCATCACGGCGAATGCACGTTCACTTACCGTCGATGCTACGGGCTCCTCGTTCGTTCCGGTTATCGGGCGTCCGCCCGACGGCGGGTCGATCTCATGCGGTATCGCAGATGAGTTTCATGAGGCTGTGGTGCCCGATTTGTACGACACCCTGAAGACGGGGATGGTCGGTCGAGAGCAACCACTCTTGATGACTATCACGACTGCGGGCTTTGACACCGCCAGCGCATGTTACGGCCTGCAAGAGACAGCACAGAAGGTGCTCGAAGGATCGCTCATTGATGAGCAGTTGTTTTCGGTGATATATACCATTGACCTGGAAACAGACTGGACAACTGAAGCCGCATTATGGATGGCAAACCCAAACCTGGGCGTGTCCGTCAGCCTTGCGACACTGCTTCATGATCAGCAGCAGGCCGTGCAAAACGCCACCAAAAAGGGCGTCTATTGCACGAAGCATTTATGCGTTTGGATGACAGCGGCGTCCGCTTACTTCAATATGGTCGATTGGGCGCGCTGCCAAGACACCACATTGAACGAAGAAGATTTCAAGTACGACACGCTGTACCTCGGCGTTGACCTTGCCAGCGTGCTCGACTTATCGGCGGTCATCAAGGTGTATGTGCGGAGCCTCGAAGGAAAGCTGCACTACTATGTTTTCGCTCGGCACTATTTACCGGAAGACCGTATTGCCGATCCTTCAAACCAAACCTATCAAAAGTGGGCTGAAGAAGGCTTCCTCACTGCTTGTGACGGCGCGTCTTTGGATTATGCGCTCTTGAAAGCTGACCTGACGAAAGACATCGACGGTCATAACGTCGTCGGTGTTTGCTATGACAAGCGATATGCGGATCAGGTGATGCAGGAATTGAATTACTCAACCGGCGTGACCACGATTGAAGTGCCGCAGAAGGTTGAATATCTCAGCTTGCCTATGAAGGCGCTCGACGCCGCGATACAAGAGGGCAGAGTGCACCACCCACTCGACCCTGTATTGGCGTGGTGCCTCTCCAATGTGGTCAGCAAACCACGCGGGCCGAACGAAGACGTGTATCCGGACAAGCTGAAACCCGCCGCGAAAATCGACGGAGCCGTGGCCTTGATAACTGCCATGAACCGAGCTATAACTTGTGACTCAACCGCGAACAACGCAGATTTTGGCTTCTTTATCGGGTAGCCAGAGAGCATTAAATGCCAAAATTCAGCACTCAGATCGCTGGCTTCTTTCGCGGGATCGCGAAGTCTTTTCGCTCAGGCTCCCTATCTCCCAGTGCGATTTTTTCTTGGCTTCACAGCAGTGAATCGTCGGCGGCGGGCGAGATAGTCAACGAGAGCAACGCCCTCAAGATTACGACCGTTTACGGGTCGGTGAGAGTCATTGCAGAGTCCATCGCGTCCCTACCGCTGAAACTCATGGAGCGCACCGCAGGCGGTCATCAGGAAGCAGTCGAGCAGAACCTGCATTATCTCTTGAGCGTCGAAGCGAACCCGGAAATGAGCGCATACACGTGGATCGAAACATTGGTCGGTTCCGCAGCACTTACCGGAAATGGTTTCAGTGAAATCGAGCGCAACAAAAACTCCGGTCAGGTAGTCGCGTTGTGGCCGCTCCATCCGTTCAAGACGATGGCGAAGCGTGACCCATCGACGCACCTGATTTACTACGAGACCAGCGATGGGATGCCGCTTAATCAGACCCGCAAGATCGCCGAAGAGGACATGATCCACCTCAGACTTTTCAGTCTGGATGGGCTGTCAGGAATCTCGCCGGTTGAAATGTGCCGTCAGACTCTCGGTCTCGCGATGGCCATGGAGAAGTCCGGCGCTCGTCACTTTGGAAACGGTTCTAATCCCGGTGGGATTATGACCAACAAAAACAAGCTCGACCCGAAGGCTCAAGTAGAAATGCGTGAGTCTTGGAACCAGCAACAGGGCGGCGTAAATCAAGGCAAGACCGCGTTTTTGTTCGGGTCCGAGTGGACCTATCAGCAGCTAGGTTTGAGCAACGAGAACTCTCAGTGGATAGAGAGCCGTGCATTTACACGTGCAGATATTGCGATGGGAATCTTCCGCGTGCCTCCGCACATGGTCGGTTCCGAAACGAAGATGCCTGGGTCTGGCGCCGAACAGATGGCATTGCAGTTTGTCACGTTTTGTCTTCAACCTTGGCTAACTCGCTTTGAGCAAGAGTTAGTGCGTAAGTTAACGCCGACTCAGGGCAGAAAAGCGAATAAGTATTTCATTGAGTTTTCTGTTGACGCCATCTTAAGGTGCGACGTAAAAGCTACCAACGAAGCGTTGCAACTGGGCCGCATAGGCGGCTATCTGACGGGCAACGATTGCCGAAAGAAACTGGGCATGAATCCCGCCGATCCAAGCACGGGCATGGACTGTTATTGGATGCCGGTGAACTACCAGAACTCTGCGCGCCTGTTGGATACGGAGAGCCTGCAAGACCAGCCAGTCGATGCAGACCCCGTGGCGCCAACAGCGGCTGAAAAGAATATGCTCGGTCACTTTACGCGGGCGTACATAACGATCTTTGCTGACGCATTCAAGCGGCTTTCTACCCGCAAGACACGTGATTACGGCGCCATTCGGGCGTTGTTCTTGCCTGTTCTTACCAGCATTGCAGACGCATCCAGCAATCGCACCGGCCTGCCAACACCTGGAGGTGATCCAGAATCCGCCGGTGTCGTGGACGATGCCTGCCGGTCGATGGAGAAGCGGGCGGCAAGGTGGCCTGAAGTTATCGCGCCGGAAGATTTGGCGTCGATGGCAACGCAGGAATTCACACGGGCGGTGCGGTCTATTTACATTTCCGTTTCACGCAGCACCGCAGCGGCCAAAGCAGTGTTGGAACTTGCGGCACCAGAGGAGAACGAAGATGAAGCAGCTTGAACGTAGAACAATTCCGTGTGAGTTTCGAGTCTCCAAGGGTGGCGATAAGACAACCATATTTGGGTACGCCGCTAAGTACGGCGTTCGCAGTGATGACCTCGGTGGGTGGGTCGAGATTCTCGCTCCCGATTGTTTCGCGGCGAACCTCGCGACTTCGCCCGATGTGCGCGCTCTCTTCAATCATGAGCCGAGCGCCATCCTCGGTCGCACCGCAGCCGGTACGCTCACACTGACCAGCGACAAGGTTGGTCTGGCTTACGAAGTGCAGCCGCCCGACACCGCATGTGCCCGTGACCTCATTGTGTCGATGACGCGCGGCGATGTGAACCAGTCAAGCTTCGGGTTTATCTGTACCGACGCGGCTTGGGCCTATGACGCTCTCACCGGCATGGACATTCGCACCGTGAAATCTGCGGACCTTTTTGATGTTTCCCCGGTCACGTTTCCCGCATATTCGCAAGCAACCAGCGGTGTGCGATCTCTCCCCGGCGATATGCCGGTAGAAGTGCGCGCTAAGTTGACCGCAAAGCGTGACGATCCCGACGCCGACCCGAAGGACGATGACCCCGATTGCGAGTGCGATTGTGCTCAGTGCGAAGCCGGGTCATGCGGCTTGTGCAGCAACGACGAGTGCGACGATGAGAACTGCTCTGACGCCTGCAAGGATTCACGAGCGGCACATATCGCCAGCGAGAACCACAAGCGTTGGATTCGCATCGCACTCGCGAAGCACGCAGCTTAAACATTTTTAGTTTCACGTAGGTTGGATGCCGCCACTTGATGGCCGCGTTCACTCGCAGTCGTCCGCCTACAGCGAAGAGTCATGTACCGACATACATGGTGTCCCGCACAGCAACAAAATTCGAACCCAAAGGAACACCTTATATGACTCTCCAAGAGATGCACGAAAAGCGCACCAAGCTGCTGCATGATGCACAAGTCATCATGTTGCAGGAAACCGTTACGGCAGAGAACCGCGCCTCAGTAGACGCGATGCTTGCCGATGTGGATGTCCTCGAAGCTGACATCGCTCGTAGTGAGCGTGTCGCTGTCGTTGACACCGAGAACCGCTCCACTCGCAGCCTGCCTCGTGCAGTACCCGGTGCCAACGCCGATAATTCGGTTGAAGCCCGCAACGACCGCCAGAAGAACGCCTTCGATAAGTTGATTCGCGGCGGTATTCAAGGTCTGAACGCCGAAACTCGTGAGCGTTTTGCTTCAGTTGAGCAGCGTGACATCATCGAAGCTTCCACAGGCGGAACCCTGATTCCTCAGGCGTTCTATCCTGAGTTGCTCGAAGCTGAAAAGGCTTGGGGCGATTTGCTCACCATCGTCAAGCAAATTAAGAGCGACGACGGTCGTCCAACGAAGTACGCAATGAGCAACGACACGTCCGCCGTCATGTACGAAGAAACGGAAGGCACCGCAGATGCGAACGCCGCCGAAGACCCAGTTCTGACCGGCGCGTTGATTAACACGTCTCTGCTCAGTTGCCCCCCGATTCTGGTTGGCTGGGCTGAGTTGCAAGATAGCGCATTCGACATCACGTCGTTCGTGCGGGACATTCTCGGCAAGCGTTATTTCCGCTCTTTGTCCGCGATGTGCGTCAATGGCTCCCCTTCAGGCAACATCGCCAGCATCCTCACGGGTGTGGCGGCTGCTGCTCCTGTGAACGCGGCTGTTTCTGCCACGGTAACTTACGTCGATATTGCTGCACTGTTCGGCGCCCTCGACCCAGCCTACATCCCTAACTCCACCTTCGTGATGAACTCCACCACTCGTGGCGCTTTGTTGGGCGAGGTCAACACATTGGGTAACCCGATCTTCACGCCTTCGGCCAGCGTAACTGCTGACCCGTTCGGTTCGTTGCTCGGTCGCCCCGTGAAGCTGGTGCAGGCGCTTCCTAATATTGGTCTAGCCTCGCCCGTCACTGCAACATACCCCATCCTGTTCGGTGATTTCAACGCGGGATACCTGCTTCGGACTGTCAACCCTTCGTTGTCCGTAAACGTCCTCAAGGAACTCTACGCTGCTCAGTTCGCGACCGGCTTCATCCCGTTTGCCCGTGCAGGCAGCGCGTTCATTTCTCCCGGCGGCACTCACGCCATCATCGGCCTCAAAACCGTTTAACCCAGATGGGGCTCTCGAAACATCGGGAGCCCCGTCGATCTTTTCAAGCCGTCAGGTACAAGCCCATGCCACTGAGTTATAAACAACTGTCGCAGCCAGTCGTCGAGCCCGTGACCCTTGCAGCAGCGAAGAGTCAGTGCGTCGTGGACGTAAGCATGACTGCTGACGACGATCTCATAGCGGGCTTGATTATCGCAGCGAGACAATACTGCGAAAAGAAAATGCAGCGGGCGATCTTCAATCGCAACATGCAACTTTCAATGGATTATTTTCCATATCCGAATTTCGGTTCCACGGTCGGCGGTCATCGCAAGTTTCCATTCTTCTCCCGCTACTGGGAAGAACTTGCGATCCGTCTTCCGTTTCCCGGATGCGATTCGGTCACGAGCATCAGTTATCTCGACCAAAACGGCACGCTGCAAGAGCTAGACCCCGCGACCTATACCACGGACAAGAATTCGGAGCCAGCGAGAATTTTCCCAACCTCGCTTCTCTACTGGCCTTGGTGTCAGAACTTCGTGCCGGGTAATGTGATTGTCGTTTGGGTCGCGGGCTCATACGGCGATGGCGTCGAGGTCAACAACTGTCCGCAGACCATCGTTCAGGCCATGATGTTGCTCATTTCTTTTTGGTACAACAACCGCGATGCAGCCGCACAGAATCCGCCCAGAGGAATTGAAAACGGTGTGGATGCTCTGCTCATGGGCGAAGTCTTCGACAGCTTCTACGGTGAGAACTAATGGACCAGTGCATTCTACAACCCGGAACCTTGAAGCATCTGATCACGATTCAGTCGAAATCCGCTACTCGCGATGCCTCGGGTCAGCCTGGGTCAACGTGGACAACCGTCCTGACGACGCGCGCTTCAATCGAGTCCACGGCCAGTCTGTCGTTCAAGTGGTCATTTCAGAATTCCGTGCTGGCTGCGAATGCCACCGATTGCATTACTCTGCGGTACCCAGTGTCCGTCGATATTGTGCCGGGGATGCAGATTATCTGGAACGGCGACACCTATTTGGTTCAGGACGTTGACAACGTGCAGCGTAGAAATAGAGTCATTGTCCTGGCGTGTATCGGCGTAGACACAGGCTCGGGCGTGACAGAGACGCATTTATGAGTGACGGCATCGCACTCAAAATCGACACGTCAAAGTTTGAAGAGTTACTCAAAGCCATGCCCCAGCGGGTCGCACGGCGGGCAGTACGGCAGGCTCTACAGGCGGGCGGCGACGTACTCGCGGAAGCGATACAAGCTAACTGCCCTGTACGCACTGACACGCCGACACCGGGCTCCGATGCGCTACCACCGGGAATTCTCGCTGCTGATATTTCCGTGCAAGTTGTGGTGGGCACGAAGGACGATCCGACCGTGAAAGTCGGATTCTCAAGGGACACCGCACACGTTGCGAATTGGATCGAAAACGGATTCGATCACGTCGAAGGCGGGAAAAAACGCAAGGGCGGCAAAGCTACAAAGCACATCGACGCCAACCCGTTTATGCAGCGGGCATTCGATGAATCCGCTGAACACGCGGTGGACGCGCTGACTGAATCACTCGCTACATCACTTGAGCAAGACCTGACGAGCGAGACTGCCGACTCGGGCGGCGATGACAGCTTTGGTGCCAAAGATTTGGGAGCGTGGAATTCATGAGCCTCACGAACGGAATCGTCGCTTACTTGCTCACGCAGCCTGCCGTTACCGACATTGTTGGCGACAGCATCCAGCCGATCCCGGCGCCCGTCGAGGCCACTCTCTTTCCTTGCATCGCGTATCAGGTGGTCAGTGATATCACGGATTACGATATAAGTGAGCCTATCGGAATGGCTCATGCGCGCGTGCTTTTCTCCTGCTTGGCGTCATTCGGACCCGGCAGTTATCTCACCGCCCACAGCCTCGGTCTCGCCGTCAAAGCGGCGTTCTCGGGATACATGGGTACACTTCCCGGCGGACCGAAAGTTTGGTTCGCTGAAGTCGTCAACGTGACGGATTTGTTCAATCCGGATGCGTTGCTGTCCTCCACAAATGTCTCCGTCATTCTTACTTATGAAGGCTAGACAACAACCCCCACCCGAAAGGTGAACCCATGCCCGCAACCAAAAGTGGTACAGGTGCTGGAGCCGTCCTTTGTTTGTCGAGCACGGTCCCAACACTAGCTTCTCCCGCCCCCGCGCCAACAACTCCTCCGGTCAAGTACACCTTGGCTCCGGCGTCCACACCAACTGGCCTTCAGGTCATCGCCTTGAAGGATTACACCTTCCCCAGTCAGAAGATTAAATTCGACTCGATCACAAACACATCCAGCCCGCTTCAAGGGTTGGTCGTGCTCGAAGAGAATATCCCGACCACGCTTGATCCGGGCGAGGCGTCGTTCACGGGCATTATGAATCCTGCCGACCCTGGCTTTCAGGCCGTACAGGCCGCGTTCGTTTCTCAGTTGCCTCAGTCATGGCAGATTCAATTGCCGCCGATTTCTGGCCAATCTGTTTCGGGAAACGTCTATGAGTTTGTCGGGTGGGTAAGTTCTAACCCCTTGCCAATGTCCGTGGACGCTTCGAAGGCCATCACATTCAAGCTGGACATCAAGCTTTGCAGCTTTGTAACGGTTCTTACCGGAAGTTAATCCACACCCGCAGTTGCGGCTGGCCCTACAGAGCCGAGGGTGTTGCTTGCTCAACATCCTCATTCTGTTCTCAAGCAAGTGAGGAATCATGAAGAACCCCGTAGCACCAAGCACCACGTTGAAACTCGGCGGCGTCAGTTACGAACTCTTATTCGACTTCGAAAGCATCGCGCTTGCTGAGGAGCTGACCGACCGCAGTCTGCTGACCGGCCTGCGTAGCAAAGACATCCTCGCACCCTCGATCCGCCTCGTTCAAGCCATGCTGTTCGCGTGCATCCACGCGCGCCACCCGGAGGTCACGTTCGCGGAAGCGAAGCTTCTCATCAACCGGAAGAATCTCAGCTCAACCTGGGGCTCGATCCTTTCGGCGTGGTCTGCTGGCATGGCTGAACCTGACCCCGATGCGGAAGACGATGCGGACCCCAAAACGGATCAGAGCTAACTTCCGCGCAGCGATGGATGGGATTGTGGAGTTCAGCCCGTTACGATCTGCATCTCACCGACGCTGAATTCTGGTCCCTTACACCGCGTCAGTTTTCGGCATTGCTCCACCGGCACAAAGCCAATCGGGATTGGGTCAATTACATGGTCGGCATCCTCGCTTCGACCTCTGCCAATTTCAGCATGGCGCGTCCGAAAGAACCACTCTCCGCCAGCGACTTCATGCTCAACCGCAAGCCCGAAGAAGAGACCGGGATCGAACTTGCGGAGCGAATCGCGTTCGAGTTGAGCGGCTGTGCTATCGGCCCGACCATCGTCATCCAGTAACTCCGGAGTCATCCTATGAATAAATTACTCAGGTCCGCTTTGCTGACCATCGGCACCCTTGCGTTTGCGCTGGCTGCGTATGCCACTACGCCGCTTGGGTATGTCGCGGTGAGTGCCTCGAACTTGCAGAACTCCTCGGGAGTACTCGTCGCAAATGCCACTGTTTGCTTTGCCCCGGTGAACAACAACGGTCTACCGCTTTCGTACAGGGTGAACGGAACAGGGCAAGCTACCCAGTCGCCAGTCTGCACAGTCGCCACGAACGGAGTCTTCAGCATTCAGCTTGCCGATACTCAGCTTACCTTTCCGCTCAATCTTTGCTATGCGGTCACAGTGACTGACAACCTGACCGGCAAGCATCTTCTGGGGCCGGGATACAACTGCGTGCAGCCAGCCGGTTCAGGACCAGCCGTCACAGGCGGCTATACGTGGTGTACAGCGGCATCCGGGTCAGTCGGTGGAGCCTGCAATTTTGACTTCTACACACCGGCTCTCGCTGCGTTGATGTTGACGGTGCCGACCGGACCTCCTGGCCCACAAGGGGCGGCTGGTCCCATTGGTCCCGCTGGAAACTCGGGCGCCTCTATGCTCCCTGTCACGAGCACTGGCTCTATCAGCGTCACTCAGGAATGGAGCTATAAGCTTCCAGCCAACGGACAGACTTACTCAACACCCATCCTGACGACTGATCAGGGGCAGGCGGCAGTTGCCGTGGAGGGGTGGGACTGGTTCTATTACGTCCTGCAAGCGAATAACGGATCGCTCATGTGGCGTAAGGCCATGAACGGCCCGAACTACGGACGCCCGCAAGCAGGCAACGTCGATGGCTCGGGGAATACGACCTTCTTCGGTGCCTCGCATGGTCAGGATGCCACCGGCCTAGTGACCACTCAGGGAGCCCTTGGCGGGGCTATCTGGTCGATGAACTATCTCGGTGCGAATAACTGGCAAGTTCTGAACTCGTTTGGTCGTGAAGGAACGGGCACAGCTACCAGCGGAACAACCACCACATTGACAGACAGCACGAAGAGTTGGGCAATTGGAGAGTTTCTTTCTCCTCGTGCAGCGGGTGTAGGCTACGGCGCAACTCTCAACATCACCAGCGGTGCAGGCAGCGGAGAGACGTGTGAGGTTGCGTCCGTATCGGCTCACACGTTGACCTGTGTAGCGGCCATGACTACGGCTCCGACTTCCACTTCGCACTATGCTGTCACTCCGAAATATTCCAGCGATGAGTATTTTCAGCACACGGGTACGCTCTCACTTGAATCAGGGACTTGGTATCTGTACTCAACCGGCTTTGATGGTGAGGTCTTAAAACTCAACGCTGTCACGGGAGCAGTCGTCTGGAAGTACGAAGTCTCCGAAAATATGGAGCCGTACCCGTTAATTATGAACGTAACCGGCAATGTGACCTCAGGCTGGCTAGATGTTGTCGTTGAGTCGGTCAATGGATTCGTCTACTGCTTGAACTATATGACCGGCGCTGTTGAATGGTCAGTGATGCCGGAAACAGTCTCCGCGACGAATGCCCTAGACGGTTACATTCATGCGGCGGACATCAACAACAGCGGGACGATTCAGGTGTTGGTGGGATGCCGCTCATCCCACTTCTTCATCATTCAGGGTTCGACAGGAGTTGTTCTAGCCGAAACCTCCGGTAACTATGGCGACATCTATGCCGGTGTCGATAACGGGGCGGCTATCTACACTCCGATTGGTGGATACAGCAATTTTGCATTTGCCGACCACGCCGGATTTATCTATGACTCCAACTATCAAGGAATCATTCAGTGGCGCGCCTACGCAGGCGTCACGATCAACTCATCCATTCAGTATGGCGACATCTTCAATAACAACGATGGCTCTGCCGAATTAGTGATTGTTGATATGGCGGGAACGGTGACCATTTCTAACCCGGCCACCGGAATTCCCTACGGTCAGTTTCAGATTCAGGGTGGAGGAGAGGGAACCTCTCTGATTGGTCATATTGTTGACGCCAACAATGAGCTAGTCGTCAGCACTTTGGACGGATATATAGCTTGCTACCGGATTGGGGGGCCAGTCGTATGAAGAAACTTCTACTGCTCCTCGCTCTCTTCGCAGCCCCAGCTTTCGCTGCACCCGTGGGTTATACCCTGGTATCGGGAAGTCATACTCAGGATTCCACGGGGACTCTGGTTCTCAATGCGACGATTGCCTTTGCTCCAGTCGATAATGTTGGTGCTCCGATTTCATTTCGAGCGAATGGTGCCGGTCAGGTGATTGACGCGCCGGTAACCGCACAGGTGATCAACGGTGTGTTCTCGATTCAGTTGGCTGATACAGCCCTCTCAGTCCCAGTCAATGTTTGTTACTCGGTCACGATTACGAGCAACGTCAACGGAAAGCAGTTACTTGGACCCGTGGGATATACCTGCGTACAGCCTTCAGGTGATGGGGGTCAGGCGTATTGGTGTACGAGCGGCACGCCGAATACCTGCAATTTTGACCTATACATTCCCAATGAGACTGCGTTGTTACTGGTTCAGAGTGGTCCTCCCGGTGCGACCGGACCTGCTGGTGCGACCGGCGCCACTGGTGCAACTGGGTCTCAGGGCATACAAGGGCTAACAGGTGCCACTGGTCCGATTGGCCCAACGGGTGCAACGGGAAGTGCCGGTACGAATGGCGCAACTGGCTCTCAGGGTATTCAAGGCTTGACGGGGCCAACCGGAGCAACCGGATCTGCGGGGTCTACAGGGGCGACGGGTGCAACAGGAACAGCAGGCACCAACGGCGCAACTGGCTCTCAGGGTATTCAGGGCATTGCCGGCCCCACAGGATCGACCGGGTTGACGGGAGCTACCGGCCCTACGGGGTCAACTGGTTCACAAGGCATACAGGGCGTACAAGGTGCGACCGGAGCAACCGGAGCGACTGGTACTGCGGGCACAGGTGACAAGGGATTCAACACCGGCTTTGTGGAAGAGTGCGAGATCGCATCCGCTTCGACGTTCGGCTGTCGCGGGGATTACATGACATCTGCGAACGGCACGCCCGCCCTGGCATCCGCCACATCGACTACGCCCATTCTCTTGGAAGCAAGTTCAGCGGCAACCAGCGGCTCTTCCGCTGGTTGGTACGGATACTCGGCTCCCTATCTCGATAGCAAACAACCGTCACTGACGTGGATCGTGGCGTATGCCGCAGCCGGTGATTATGCTGTCGTGCGTCAGTGGATGGGACTACTGGGAAACTCTTGCTCAGTCAACACGCTCATTGCTGGCGACAATCCGGCGTGCTCATACGTGTTGATTAGGTTCAGCACTGTCGCTGGCGATTCCTTCTATCAGTGCGTGACTGCGAATGGAACCTCGCAGACAGTGACTTCAATTGCGGTGGCTCCGACCGTGAATCCGGTCGTGATGAATGTCACGGTCAACGCGAGTTCCGCATCCTGCACAGTGAACGGCACCACCGTCACCAACACAGCCACGCTTCCCGCGTCCACAGCCTTGTTATATGACGTTTTTTACAACACGACCGAAAACACGACGCTGAAACATTTTGAGATGAACGGTTTCTACGGCTTCTATCAGAACGCGAATTACTAACTTACAGCATATTGGAGTGCCTAGATGGCAAATGGAAAAAAGGTCGCGGGCGTAAATGTCGACATGACGCTTGAACTTGCACAGTTCAAGCAGTCCTGTCGCGACGCAGAAAATGTGACTAAGCAGATGACCGCTCAGATGCGCGAGGAGATGGGCAAGAGCCGCGAGTCTGTCCGCCTTCTCAGCGAAGAACTGCACCTTGGAATTCCGCGTGGTTTGCAGTCGATTATTGCCTATGCCCCAGGAGTCGCTACGGCGATGAATCTCGCCTTTTCGAGCGTGGTCGTGTTCGCGTTGATCAACACCCTCATCGAGGTGACCAAAAAAGTTGAAGAGTTCGCTCACAAGAACGAAGAAGCGGCAAAGAAGCACGAAGAGGCGTGGGGTTCGATTCACGACTCCATGCGGGCGACAAACACCGAAATCGAACTAACCACTCTGAAGCTGGAGAACGTGAACCGGAAGTTGGAGCACAAGCCCCAGACCAACGGGCCGCAGATCGCCATCTTAGAGGCTAAGAAAGCCGCCGAGGAGTTGGAGAAACAACTCGGCACTGACATCAAGCTGATTGAAGGTGCTCTCCAGAAAACCGATGTGGGCTTAATCAGTTCTATCTTTGAGCAGAAGGCTCGTAACCCCTACGAGCAGACGATGGTCGAACAGCACCGGATTCACATGAGGGACGCGGAGACGCCAGAGGACATGCTGAATGAGGCGAACAGCTTCGGCATCTCACTGACTACCCGTGGTAACGAACTCGCAGCACTCAGCACAGGCAAGCACTCTTATCTGGACGGATACGGGAAAACTCAAAACATCGACACGAAACACGCCAACTACGGAGTGGATTACTCTGGGGAAATCAACGACACCAAGGATATGCAGGCGTCCAGTCGCGATGAGATAACTCTCGTCAAAGACACTCAGCAACGCACTGCCGCTCAAGTCCAGAACGTCACGGATGTCAAGACCGACGAGAACGCTAAAGCTGCCAAGACTGCCGCCGAAGCGTGGATGAAGGCGCTGGAGGCATCCTTCAAGGCCGGTGATGTGCCCGCCCCCGGTTCAATCACGGGGCGCGCATCTCTGGAGCAGTGGAACTCCGGTAAGGATCAGCGTGAATACGACGCCCTCAGTGGCGCCACCCCCGCCAGCGGCGCGGCTAAGACGCTGCTGACCGCCAAGCTGGACGAACTCACGGCGGGACTCAAGAACGCAGCCATCGCTCTGGGAGCCAGCGAATACGACAAGACAACCGAAGCCATGAAAGCGTGGATCGCGAAAGAGGATGAGGACGCCCGGAAAGCTGTTGAGACTGCTGAGAAGGTGATTGCGGCTAATGAGAAGCTTGCTGAGGTAACTGCTAAAGGGGCGGAAGAAGCCGCTTCAATGTTGGCAAAGCAGCAAGTATTCGCTGCCCACACGGGTGTAGAGACGCACACGATGAGTCCACATTCCGCCGCTCTACAGGTTGCCGCTGCGAACGCTGCGGAATTTGCTGCCAAGATCGCTGCTGCAAACGAAGTCCTCGACAAGCTGATAGCCGACAGTACGCGGTTAACACGCGGCTCATCTGCGGGCATTGACAACGCTGCGAAGCAACAGGGCATCCGCAACCAGATAGCTGGCTTCCAAGGAGATGCCGGTTTGTCGGCTCAGGAAGGCGCTCTTGCTGTTTATAAAACCACGATGTCGAGTGCTCTTGATGAGTGGATTTTCAAAGCTACAGACCTCAAATCCATCATGGGCGGTCTGTTCACCGAGAGCATCAATCACGTGAACGACGCCATACTCAAACTTCTGACCACCAAGAACGACCCGCACCCATTCAGGGCGGCTGGTCACGCCATCTTCACCGACGCCGCCAAGAAGGGCTTGGAAGGCGCTGAAGGCGAGTTCATGAAGGCTGGCAAGCTGGGTGCATCCGAAGCGAATGCCATGTGGGTACGGATGACGAGCGTCAAGAGCACGGGCTCGGGCGGCTTGCTTCCCCCGTTGATGCTTCCTCCGACGCTGCCACCGAGTCTCGGTTCAGTCTTCAGCTCTCCCGGAGGTGGTACGCCTAACCCAATTACCGGAATCATCAGCGACATTCTCCCGTTTCTTGGCTTAGCTGGCGGAGGCGTCATGTCTCCAGGCGATTTCTACATGACGGGCGAGCAAGGCCCAGAACTTCTGCAAGTGGGCAGCACGTCGAAAATCAACAATGCCCGCGACACTTCGGCCATCATGGCTGGCAGTGGCGGCAACGTGACCAACCACTCGTGGAACATCGACGCCCGTGGCGCGACCGATCCCGCAGCTACCCGGATGCAAGTACAACGCGGCATCGTCGATGCCGTTCCTCACATTGCAGCGGCCACCATCGGATTGCAGAAGGATCAGCGGGCGCGTCGATCCAGCCGCAGCAACTAAGTTCACCATAACTATACTCACCGGCCTATCAAGGATGCCCCATGTCCACTTCTATTACATTGTCCAACGGCAATGTCTATAACCTCGTCGCGCTTCCAGCGTACCCCGGCCTTGACAACATATCTGTGACGTTTGTCGATGCTGTCGCAGTGGTATCGTCTCCGTGGATTCCATCGCAGACGCAGACGCAGGCCACTCCCGGAGCCGACGCATGGTCGATAGAGTTCACGCTTCCCAAGATGAACAGGTGGGTAGCTTCACCGTGGCGAGGTCTACTTGGCGGTCTCAGAGGCATGATGAACGTGCTCCAAATTGGAGACCCATTTGCCGCTGCCGGTCCTCTTGGCGTAGCAGAGGGTGCGCCGGTATGCAACACCACAGGGACGAATAATCTCACCAGCGCAACTCAGCTTTACACCAGTGGGTGGGTGCCGAACGTATTCGGACAATTGAAGGCCGGAGACTACCTCCAAATCGCTTATCGGCTGCACGAGTGTACGGAAGATGTGAACTCCGATGCGGAAGGCAACGCGACTATTTCAATCTGGCCTTCACTGAGGGAGTCGCCCCCGAACCTGACGGCGATAACTCTGACCGGCTGCGTTGGGTTGTTCCGCCTCGCTGCCAACACACGCGCGTGGCATGGAGATTTTACCGGCTTGACTCAAATCAGCTTCAAGCTAAGCGAGGTGCGATAGGTGCCCCGCGACGTTTCCACGGGGATGCAGACTCCGCTGCAAACGAACAATATCAGGTTCTGCTTTCTCGCGATGCTCACGTTCCACACCCAAACTGTTTATTGCTGGAACGGCGTCGGCACTCTCGTATACGGCGGCAACATCTATCTCGGCGTCGGCAGCTTCGGAAAGATCGGCAAAATTACCGAGGGTTCTGCGCCAGAGGCGTATGGCACCACCCTCGGGCTGAGTGGTATCGACCCGGTGATTCTCGCCGAATGCCTGGACGACATTCAACTCGGTGCCCCGGCAATCCTCTACTTCGCCTTGCTGGACAACAACGGAAACATCTACGGCACGCCGTATCCGCTTTTCGTGGGGACGATTGACCAGCCGTCCATCCGGGCGAGCACCGACACGGTGACGATTACCCTCGCGCTCGAAAACAAACTCGCCAATCTGCTCCGACCGAACCAACGCCGCTGGACTAACGCCGACCAACAAGTGTATTACCCCGGCGACACTGGGTTCGCATTCGTTGAAAGTTTGAACGATCAGGCTCTCGTCTGGACTTTGTAACTCTCCCAGAGAAAACCCTATGTCTACCACTCCAGCGGCCATTGTGCCGCCAAAACTCGTGCGTGAAATTCACTGGGCGACACGCTCCCTTCATCTGTTCCTGAGAGCCAACGCCAGGACTCCGTTCAAGTGGGGCACATTCGATTGTGCGCTCTTCGCTGCTGACGGAATCAAGGCGATGACCGGCGTGGATATTGCAGCAGACTTCAGGGGCAAGTACAGCACCGAGGAAGAAGCCTTCGCTCTCATCAAGCACATTACTGGTGGGACAACGGTCGAAGATGCCGCCGCCTACTGTGCTGCAAAACACGGCCTCAAGGAATGGAAGTCCCCGCTCTTCGCTCAGCGCGGAGACCTTTGCGTCCTAGAAGATTCGGGACGCCTCATCACCGGCCTTGTCCATTTGAACGGTCGCCACATTGTGGCTGCTGGTGAAGCTGGCCTAAAAAAGATCCTCATTACAAAAGTGAAAAGAGCATTCCATGTCTAAAGCACTCATGGGCGCTGCAATGATTGCCGCTGATGTTGCCATCTTTGCGGCCATCTCGCTCGATCCCTTTCTTATCCCCGTAGGAGCACTCGCCTTTGAAGCGTTAACCGGCGTGATGACTGGCCTCATGGTCGGCGGTCTTGCGATGGAAGCCGGAGCGATAGCTACCGCTCTGACTGACAACCGTGGCGTGGGCATTACCACCCGTCAAGCAGCGGGATTGCGCCAGATAATCTATGGGACTCAGCGTATAGGCGCGACGAGCGTGTACCAAAGCACCACGGGAACAGGGGGGTCGGGCGGCAACTACGTGTACAACTGGGTCGCCTGCATCGCCACTCATGAAATTGATGCAATCCAGAATTTATATCTCGATGGTCGTCAGGTCTATTGGTCACAGTTCGAGGGCAACGGCAATGTGGGGTGCGGAACAATCCCCACGACCGATGTGTCTGCCCCGCCCGTAGCCGTCGCCACTATCTCTGGTGGTGCAGTCACCGGCATCACCGCGACAGGTGGGTCGGGGTTCAATCACGTCAAGGCAGCACGGTACCGTGTTCGCATCACGGGGGGCGGCGGCTCAGGCGCTTACGCCTACGCCACCAACTCAGGAGCCGGTGGTTACGGAACTGACTTTGTGGTTGGTGCCTGGACAGTCACCATGGTGGAGCGTGGAACTGGCTACACCAGCGCCCCTGATGTCGATATTCAAGGCGTGTATACCTTCGGTGGCGCCGGTGCTGCCGACCAACAAGACCCTTCACTTTCTGGATTTGGGTTAGGTTTTTCAATCGGTCCGAACGGCGTTCACTACGATTTCGCAGGCAAGGTTTATTGCGAGGTTCGCTTCGGTGACCAACCACCATCGGACTATATGTCTTCTCTGTCCGCCAACGACAGTACTTGGCCTTCGACTGCGAACCTCGGTGGGAATGCTTATATCTATTTGAATGTCGGCTTCGACGCGGCGAATTTTCCAAACCCGCCTGAAATTCGCATGACCGTGAATGGCAAAAACACCATCTTCGATCCGCGCGACGGCAAGCTGAAGTTCACGACCAACTGGGCCTTGCAAACGGCTGATGTAATTACGGACCCCGTTTATGGTCTGAACGACCCGACCGTGAATCAGGCTCAACTCATAGCCGCCGCGAATATCTGTGACGAGCAGATAGCAACCAGTCAAGGCTATGAGAGCAGGTACTCCCAGAGCCTTCACTTCGACACAGGCACCGCACCGGGTGACCAACTGACGATGATGATGCCCGCCGCCGCTGGCCGCTTCTCGCGTGTCGGTGGGGAATGGTTCATATTTCCGGGCGCCTGGGTCGGCCCCAGCGCGGAGTACACCGAGTCTGCGGTTATCGGTGAGGTCGAATGGTTGCCAACACGCAAAGAGCGCGAACTTTTTAATCAAGTTTCGGGGACGTTTATAAGCCCAAATTATCCCTACTCGGCGGTTGCTCCGTTCTCCAACCTGTATGACACGAACGGTTTTTACTTTGGTTCAAGGGACAACCTGTGGAACTTCGCATTCCAGTCGACCAACTATCCCATGTACCAGCAGGACATGTTGCACGGCTACGCGGCGAACCAGTGGCTTGTCGAAGACGGCGGGGTTCCCGCACCTCATGAACTGACACTTCGTGGCGTGCTGAGCATCGTCCAGGCACAACGGTTAGCAAAAATTGAACTGCTTCGCAATCGCTGGCAGGCCAGCGGCACCTTCCCCATGAGTATAAAGATGTGGGGAGAGAGCGTTCCCTTGGATGTTATCGAGATGACGTTCCCGACGCTTGGTCTTGACGGCGAATACATGGAACTGGACAAGATTCAACTCTCCGCCGACCCCAGCAAGGATGCTACGGGCGAGGACGGAGCGATAGCTCTCACCAGCGTTGTAAACATGCACCAGACCGATCCTTCAATTTATGAGTGGTCGGAATCTGAGGAGTTGACTCCATACGACGTTCCCGTGTTAGGCACGGGGCAAATCCCAAACACACCCGCTGCGCCAACTGAAGTGACTGTCACCAGTTCGGCGGGGACCGCAATCATCGGCGCTGATGGAAGCGTCACGCCACGCGCTCTCGTCGCATGGAATGCGCCGCTGGACATCACAGTAATATCAATTCAGCTTCAGTATCAAGCTGTCGGAGCCACCACGTGGCTCAGTGCTGGCACGGTGGACGTGGGTCTGTTTGAGTCCTTTGTTACGGGTGTCATTGCCGGGGCTGCTTACAATTTCGAGATTCGTTCTCTGCGTGCATCGGGAACCTATTCAGCTTGGGTAGAAGTCGAAGATGTGACGATCTCGATTACGTTGCCGGTGACAGTCACGAACGGCAACCCAACCGCCCCCGCAGGGACGCTGATAGCCATCGCTCTGGTCGGTGGCACTGCGAACATTATCGTCAATCCCTATGTTCTCGACATCTTCGGAAACAGCGTAGACATCTTGCCAGCCGGTCCGTACACGATTACCGGACTTGAGCAGGGACAGAATTATTATGCGTACTACATCGATGGAAGTTTCCTTGGTGGGGCTATCACGCCGATTGCCACTCTACTTCAGAGTGACTATGTGAACAAACTGGCCTATTTTCTGATTGGTTCTATCGTCACGCCAACGTACTCCCCAAGTTACGCTCCTTCGACATTTGCAACGTCCGGAGCCGTTACTGTCACAAGTCCGCAGAATGCCTATGACGGCAGTCTGGCTACTTGTGCAAGTCTGCCTGCGGTCTGGTACACAGTTACTGGAGAATTTAGCTCCAGTTATTACTCTGAGGGATGTTCCTGCACCTGGAGCGGATTCCCCGCCTTCACCACTACAGCAGCGATGAACTTGAATGTCGTTCTGAGTGTAGCAACGAGTGGGGTTGTTCCCTCCACGTCCTGCGGGATTACAGCAACGGTCGCTGGAGTCCTCACTACGCTGGCGACCATCACCAGTGGCGAGGCTGAAACGACTTTGACCCTCGCAGTCCCGATTGGAACAGACATCAGCACAATCGGCGTGACAGCGACAGCTTCAATTACAGCAGGGACATCACCCGGAACCGGAAGCGCGGTCATCTCCGTGTTCGAAATCTATGCGCAGTGAAGGATAACTTAAATGCCAGAACCCACTATTGCTACACCATCCAATATCCCGATCCCTGACCCGACGTTACTCACCACAGAGCAACTACGCCGCGAGTTGGGCTCTCTGCGTGAACTCGTGGAAACCAGATTGGCGGGGATGGACAAAGCCACTATTCTGCTCAGCGACGGCGTGACCCGAGTCCCAACTGAGATTGACAAACAGATTTCCCATCTCAAGGAGTTCTTCTTGGAGCGGTTTGGCACCGTCCAAGAGAAGTTCGGCACCGTGCAGGAGAAGTTTACCAGCGTGCAGAAACAGTTCGAAGAGCGTGACGTTCGAACGGTCGCGGCAGCTACAGCCGCAACGACAGCCGTTAATGCCGCTTTGCAGGCGCAAAAGGAAGCTGCTGGTGCTCAGAACGATTCATTGTCAGCAAGTATCGCTAAGTCCGAAGCTGCCACGATTAAACAGATTGAGGGCATCAACGATCTTCTCGCTGCCAACGCAGCGTCCTTGGGGGATAAGATCGTCACGGTCTCAGCACGACTCGACCGGGGTGAAGGTGCCAGCACAGGAATCGCTTCTAAGCGGTCGGACATCATGAGTCTGATCAGCCTAGCCATCGCGGGTGTGGCAGTGGCTCTGGCGCTGTATTCCTCGATGGGGAGACCCGTGCTGCCCTCGATACAAATCGCACCGCCGACCATCTCGACCCCGGCGCCTGCATCGAAGTGACTTTGCGTGTCCACCCCGCAAAAAGCCCGGTATCCCTTTCGGCGGGGGTATCAGGCTTTACGTTTTTGAAGGAGCGTCTGCTGCCTACTTCCCGCTCTTTGTTCTGTTATCCAATTTGCAGAGCATCTGGCAGTTGGAAGGCACTGTCTTTCCTCCGTTGCTCCACGGGACGATATGGTCAGCTTCCATTGCGCCAATGTCATACTTCTTTTTGCAAACAGGACAAATGCCTTTCTGCTTCTCGTAGACTGTTACCTGCGTCTTTTGGTCGAACGCCCGCAAGCTCAAGGTTCTTTCGTCGTTGGTCAGAAGGAATTCGTAAATGCCCTTCTTGCTGTTGACCTCGTCATCGTCAATAAGCTCCGCGATGCGCTGCTCCAACTTCGCTGCATTGAACTTTTTGTCCTTGTGTTTGTTGTAGAATCCGCCCCAGTCAAGCCCCTTCATGATGTGGCGGTACGTGGGGAATACTCGCTGAATCCACGCAATAACCTCCTGAAAATACTGCCAGAGTTCCTGCGCATCCGTGTCGCGCTGGTGGGTGCTCATATACTCTTTAACAGCTTTGTCACCTGTACCACCCGAGATCCACTCCAGCGCCCTTTCTAGCAGTTCCTGACGGTCCACTCTAGCGTTCACGTATTTCTCGCCTATCGCAACTGCCGGCCCACCGCGCTTGCTGAACCACCGCTTGGCTTCCGTGAGCCACGGACCCGTGTAGATCGCATTGCGCAGTTCCTGGGCGCTCAGTTCCACTCCCGCGATGTTGATGATCTTGAACCAGTCGAGTTTTTCGTCTTCGGTTCCTTCGCACACATAGACTGAAAGCTCGTAGTCTAGAATCTGCTTCCGCTTCTCAGGTGTCAGGTTGTCGAAGGACTTGGGTGAGCCATCCATCTCCACTGAGAAGTCGTTATGAAAGTATTGGCAAATGCTGATGGTGCGCTGCTGGCCATCCATGAGTTCAAACTCGTCACCGGCCACTACCCAATACATAGTGTTAAGTGGGAAACCTTTGCGCACTGTATGGATGACCTCATTGCGCTGTTTTTCCTTGTAGATGAACTCGCGTTGGTAAGGCGGACGAATGTTCAAACGCCCTCCGTAGCCGCGCACACCTCCTTCTTCGGCTTTGTCTTCGTAGCCTGCGATCAGTTCGGACACCTTGATATTGTGCAAGACGATTTTCATGTCAGGATTTCCTTCTGATGATGATCCTTGAATACGGGCACCGTGATGTGCCGTCCTTGGTTATTGCAATGTCCGTTCGACCTCGATAATTCTTCGTTACCCCGATTGCCTTGCCTAAGTCGCCAAACGGTATGCCTATGAGTTCAAATTGATCCGGGTTGTATTTGTCCAAGAACGCATCAGGAACACCCATCAAGCCGTCATAGTCGCAAGGTATTTCATTAGTCTTGCTGACCTCGATTGCGTCGTAGTTGTCGTATGTTGGGTACCCGTCGGGCGTGTATCGCTTGTAGAGTGGCAGTTTTTCGTGGCGCTTCGGATTGTCCATGTTCGTCAACCAGATTGCCGGGACATTTATCAGCTTTACGCCATCAATGACCTTTTCGTATTTGCCCACGTAGTCTGCGACAAACCACATTCCGCCGGAGAATGCCCGAGCACCCACCCAAAGCTTGTCTTCTTTGATGAGCTTGAAAATGTCCTGATAATGAAGCGCATTCTTATTGCCGATAATCAAAAATTTTTTGTTATGCGCGACAATCTGCGCCACAAACTCACGGAACAATGAGAACGGCGGATTGGTGACAACAATGTCCGCCTCTTTCAGGAACTCCACGCAATCGCGGCTTCGGAAGTCCCCAGCGTCGAAGATGCCGTCCGCATTGAGCGCCCGTGACGAATTTGCATCGTGCTTTAGTAGGTACTCCACGTCAGCGAGGTCAGTCGCACCACGCCGTTTATGATCTGGCACTTCGTTGATTTCTATCGCGTAGGGTTCTTCGCCTTCGGGTTTCAGCCCCTCCATGTCGAGGAGCGGCAACTGACCCCCAACGATGGGCGATTTCACATAGCTCGTCGCGATGAGCTTTTTGAGACGGAGCGTGTTGAAGTTGAGCGCGAAGTATCGGAAGAAATTGCTTTCAAAAGGGTCGTCGCAGTTGCAGAGTATCGTCTTTCCAAGTAGCTGTGCCTTATAGTGCCTCAGCTCATTTTCGATGTCGCCAAGCTGCGTGTAGAACTCATCCTGCTTGGCATGTCGCGCGTTGCCCAGCTTTTGATTGCTGACTTTCTTAATCATCGTAGACCCGTTTTGATTTCAGTCAGTGCGTTCCGTAGTCTCTTGGCTGTGTAATAGAGGTGGTTCTTGTGTGTGGTCTCTGGAATGGCTTGAGAGTAGCACACCAAGGCCGCAGTCAGTTCAGTTCTTCAGTCTCCCGTAATGCTCCTCCGTCAGAGTTGGCTAACCCACGACTGATTCTTAGGGCGGAGGAAAAAGAAAGCCTTCTCCGGTAAGCTTGGGGGGTGAAATTTCGGCGAGGTGAGATTGGTCAGATAGCCTCTGCGGTCTTTCCCAAGGGATTAAATCAGCAGTTTCGCTGTAGTCTCCATCCCACGATTGAAGACACGTACATTGAGCAGCGAGTGCCGAGGCTACGTGAAGGGAATCCCCCGGCCTGAGTTTAGTGTTACGTGCAATGTCCCTCGCCTTCCCAGCAATCACAGGATCGACGGTGATTTTAGTGATGAATGGATATTCGAAAATGGCCTCCATGGCGGCGCTTTCCTGCTCCGTGAGCTTACGACTCGGCGTATTGTGTTTCTTGTCATAATATTCCCAGATGTCTTTGAATTTACTCGTGGCGTCCGGGTAAATGAATTTTCCGTCCTTATCTTTTTGCTCTAACGCTTCCGCCCATACGGGAATTGGCGACGGTACGTGTTCCAATCGGGGGCGAACCGTTTCGACCATAGTCCAGGAAGAAGTGCAAAGTTCTATTTTGTCATTTTGGGCATGATAAAGAATGTCGCGGCAAATAAAGGCACGGAGTTGTTCTTCGGGATGCTTAATGCTGAGATAAGCAATGAAGCAGCTCGTATCCCAGTAAAGTTTCTGAATCGCCATCAGTCCGAGTCCTCCAAAAATTCGCTCACGGAAAGCCCCCCGGTAAAATGCTGGATTGAGCCCATCAGTTCTTCGATAGGAGGGAGGGTCGGCATTGGGGCATCCTTTAGGGAATGGACCAGCATTTTGAGCGGCATACCATTTCGGTCAAAATTGATCGTTCCGGTCGCCAGGACACGTTTCCCAAGTAAGTCCTTGGCTTGAGCTTCTATTTCCTTGGCCTCAGCCCCTCTGCCCTCGTGCTTAAAATTGCAACGAATCGGCCTCTTTAATGACGCGTCCCATACTCGGATCTCCAAGCCCTTGTGAACGGAAATTGAACCTAGATCTCCGATAATATTTCCAAAAGCGCGAGACGTAACCTGCGTCAATTCTCTAATCTGCGTGAGCGTTCTTGCAGTGACCTTGGTCTGTAGATTGAATTCTCCAGTTTGAGCGGTATAAATCGTCGTCCCGCCAATCTTGGGTGCAGTCTTGGCAATGCGCTCAACTTTATCGAGTGCGGCATCAGAAAAAAGCCTGCTCCGCTCGCCTTTCTCAGTCAGGGATATGACGTTGCCGATGACCTCTCTTTGAACTTCAATACTGGTATCCCTCAGGGTGGGTTTGAAGGGAACTGGCGTAACGCCAATTAGAGGAAATGGGTCATCTCGGAGCACGGTGACTTTCCACCGCAGATTTCCCATTCGTTTGTCAGAAATCGTGGAATCAACATCCCGCAACAAGCCGAGGAAATTCACGATTGCGGCGGAGAGGTCCGCCAACTCCACTGTCTTCGTTTCCCCTATCCGCATGAAAATAGGTTCAGGCATCGTTCCGCTCTCCTGATAAAATGGGATCGGAACGTCTATTCATGGCGTTGGTAGCGCCAAGCCTAGACGATGAGGAAGTCGCAATCAAATCCGCCAGAGCAAGCGGTAGAATCACGTTCGCACCCGTTGACGCGGGCTACCTATAGAGTACAAGCAGTGTGCAATTGTAAGCGATGGTGGTTATCTGCTGCAACGAAGAATGAACCTTCGTCATCACCTAAACCGACCTCGGGAGCATTTTTCGAGGCCCGTTTATAGCGCCGGTTTTTAGCCATTACGGATCGCCTTTCTCCAGTAGAAGCACAGCCCCCGACTTAGGAGCGCCCGCAAGGGTAGAAGTCGGGGGCTTTTCTGTGTCAAGCAGCCACCCGCCGCCGAATCGTGGCAAAGGCCGAATTGACCCGGCTTCGCGTCTGCTCCGTCTGGTCGTCGCTGCCAGCCAAGTATTTCAACGTGGTTTCCAAATTGCTGTGTCGCAACCAACGCTGGATCGTCCTGACGGGCACCCCGGCTTCGCTGTGCCAAGTGGCGAACGACTTGCGGAACTTGTGCAGGATATATCGCTCACAGATGGGCGCGGTCGTACAGGAGCGCCCGTGAGGATAGGACATGCTTGGCTTGTGGTGACACTCTCCGCAGTTGAGACCCGCCCGGAGAGCCAGGCCCTTGATGATGCCCAGTAGCTGCTTCTCAGCATTTGCCATGCTCAGTGGGAAGATACGGGTGTTCGTTGAATCCGCTTTGCGAACTCTAAGCCGATCCCTCAGTTCATCTGGGATGGGAATGACCCCTTCCTCCTTGTCCTTGGGAGTGTGATCCAGCTTCAGAGAGACCTTGAACGTCCCGCGAACAAAATCGACATCCCCCCAAGTGGCGAACATGCACTCTTGCTTGCGCGCTCCCGTGCCCAACAGGAACCAAACGAGGTCGGCCTCGTCCTCGGTTGCAACGCTGAGCATGGCGTCGATCTCTTCGTGACTGTAGGCGGAAACAATCTTCTTTATCGGCTTTACCCGGTCGGTCTTTTTGAGCGGCCAGGGGCGGTCGAAGTAGGTCAGGAACGTCCGTACATTGGTCAGGTGGTGTGAGATGCTGCACCCCGCGTTGCCTCTGCTGAGGAAGTAATCGCGGAGGATCAGGATGTCTTCCCGCATGATGCCCTCCAACGGCTTCCGGCACAGCATCGCGAACACCCTCAGGACGTATTCGTACTGGACATACGTCATCGCAGACTTGCTGACGCCAACGTTCGCCAGATACTCATCAATTGCGGCGTCCAAATCCCGTCCCGTGGTGACCGACTCAACGACTTGAATCCCGGCCCTCTGAGCGTTCAGGCTCGCCTCGCGCTGATGCTGACGTAGCAGGGCGGCTTGCGGGTCGGAGCCTACAGGTTCCCAGCGCTGCTTCTTCCCCTGAAGACAACGGAGATAGTAAACTCCTTCTGGGTGGTGCTCAGGCTTCTTGTTGACGATGGCGTATAGGGGCTTTAGCTTGCGGTTGGCGGCGTAGACGGGCTTGACGAACGAGCGTTTTCCGCTCTCAAGTTTGATTCTGATGTATAGGGTAGCCTTCATACTGTACCTCTCCCTCAAATACTCGGTTTGGGGAGCGGAAAACGGGCAAATCGAAGGAAAATGTAACAGCAAGTGTAACCGCGCTGCTAAATCCTTTGGTTTCAGCGCATACTTTCAGTCGTGCCGAAAAGGGATAGGAAATAAGAGGGCTTTAGCCCCTGCGCGACACTCGTGGCGGGATGACAGCAACTGAAAATCTCCGCGCCCCTCAACAACGCAAGGACTCCGGTTCAACCCATGAATACACAAGTCCCCCGCGTCGCCTACTTCCCCGACTCGTTCCACGAGGTCAACGGGGTAGCCCACACCAGCCGCCATTTTGAAGCCTTTGCGCGCCGCCGCAATCTCCCCTTCCTCTGCGTCCGTGCCGGCGACCGCACCCAGGCCATCCTCGAAGACGGCAACATCTGGACCCTTGAGCTTCCTCGCGGTTTCCTCTCCTTCGCCCTTGAGAAAGACCTCCGCTTCGATCCCGCGTTTCTCCGCCACATCCCGCTGATCGGCGAAGTTCTGGAGCGGTTCAAGCCCGACCTAATCCACATCACCGGCCCCAGCGAAGTCGGCATGCTTGGCGCAGGATTGGCGCACCATCTCGGCCTGCCACTGGCCGCAAGCTGGCACACCAACGTTCACGAGTACGCGGCCCGCCGCTCGGAGTGGTTTCTCCGCCTCTTGCCCAAGCGTCAATCGGAGGCAACGGGGCAGAAAATCGAAGATCTCGCCATGGCCGCTGCGGCCAAGTTCTACTCCGTTGCCAAGGTCCTGTTCGCCCCCAACCCCGATCTGTGCGCTCTGCTTGAGCGCACCACTGGCCGCAAGTGCTTCCTCATGCCGCGCGGTGTGGATGCGGAGCTGTTTCGCCCGGAAAATCGCAAGCGTGACCCCGAAGACCGCGACCATGTGCTGGGCTTTGTCGGCCGCCTGTCCATCGAGAAGAACGTGACCCTGCTCGCGCAGGTGCAGGAAGAGCTCGAAGCCAAAGGTCATCACAGCTTCCGATTCCTAATCGTCGGCCACGGTGCGGAAGAAGGCTGGCTCCGCGACCGCATGCCCCGCGCCGAAATCCCCGGCGTCCTCAAGGGACAGGCGCTCTCAACCGCCTACGCCAACATGGACCTGTTCGTGTTCCCCTCGCATACCGATACATTCGGCAACGTGGTCCTTGAAGCACTCGCCAGCGGCGTTCCCGCCATCGTCACCCACGACGGCGGCCCATGCACCATCGTTCGCGACGGCGTAACCGGTCGCATCGTAGATGATGAGGATTTTGCCGACGCGGTAGCCGGCATCCTCGCCGACCCTGTGAAACACGCCGAGATGCGCCTCGCAGCCCGAGAGTACGCGCTCACCATGAGCTGGGACTCGGTCTTCGAAGGCGTCTATGCGGCCTATGAAACCATCCTGACCCGGCGTGAACAAGCCGCCGGCTAAGACTCCATCCATCGAAAGCCCTTCACAGCCGGCTCTTTATTGATAACTTTCACCCTGAACATGACTGTTACCTAAACAAGGAACCGTCAGCCTAAACAAGGACACGTCCTGTGCCCCATTCATCGCAGCGCGATTTTGCGATGGGTGGGATAGCTCCACCTATCTATAGCCTCTTATCTCTCTTTAGAAAACATCTATCATCATGGGCTAAGTCGAGGGATCTGCTTCCTATAACTCTTTCCAGCTCCTGGCAGGGAGCGCACGAGAGTAGCACAGCATGAAATGCTGAGATAACTTCATGCGCAGAATCAGCGCCCCGAAGACCGCTGCGACCTACGACCCCTGCGTCGCAATCACGCGCAATCGCACAGAAAACAAAGCTAGAATAAATCAAGCATTATCAATATGTTAAGCCACTAACTCGTGCAAAATGTGTGCGTTTTCCCCAAAAACGGTCAGTTCTAAACAAACTGATGCCTCGATTCGTTCAATTCCCAGCAAACAAAACATCTGAAACATCACCCAGCGCGGTCTCTTTCGGGAAGAAATGCAACCATTTAAGCCGGCTTTTCGCATGTGTCCTTACCAGATGGGCCGACGGTTTTGCTATGTAGATAACTCTCCGATTGAACGTTTCGCCTCTCTCGCGTCACTTGATTTTCGCTACGCGGCCCGTTGTCGGGAATCTCTGAAACTGAAGCGGATCGTGTCCCGGGACCACGCGATCAGCCGAGCCCGCTAACTCAATCATGCGTGCCTGCTGCGCAACGTTAGCCGCATGATCGGCGTCGCTGAATGTGTTTCCAGGCAAATGAGACGTCAGGTTGAAATAGAGATAGGCGTTGTCTGAAGCCAGCACGTAGTTAGGCTTCCCCCGCACGCAGAGATACTGCGATGCATATGTATGCCGCGAGCCGGTATAAGCTCGTATGCCGGGAAAAATCTCGATGTCATCGCCATCTACTAGATGCACGCGCCCCTCCGTGTTCAGGCGCACTAACTCCTTCACGTCCTCCGGATCAATGCCATCATGATCGCCGCCCGGCTGCCATGCATCCATCGTGTAGTAGCGATACTCGTCCTTCTGAATCCACACCTGCGCCTTGGGAAACAGATCGAGTCCCCCCATGTGATCCCAGTGCGCATGGCTGATCACAACGTCAGTAATTTGATCGGGCTCCACGCCTGCCGTCTTCACTGCGAGATCGGGACGCAGATAGTCCTTCATTGGATAGTCTTTGAGAAACGTATCGCGATGAAAGCCGCTGTCGAAGAGAATGGTGTGTCCGCCTCCGCGAATGAGCCATACAACCATGGCGACGTCGATCTTCTCGTCCTTGGGGCCGCCCACCACAAGGTCAGCCACTGCGCCTGGAGTCGCAGCGTAACGGATCGCCTCAATGGAATATTCCGGCGTGACGGACCGCGCGAGCGAGGGGGAGAGGAACGTCAGACAAACGGCAGCAAGTAAGCGTGTCGTAAGTTGCATAGTAACGAATGTAGGCGCTTATGAGTTTGGATTCAACGGGAAAATGAAGGCGGCGCGGGGGAGACAACTCGACCCGTCTTCAGATCGAGTGCGAATGGAATCTCCTTGTCCGTCATTAAGTCCCACCCCAGCCCGCGGAGAATCGGCCCACTAACTTCTTCGAGTGTTAGCCCTTCCGAAGATAGCTTCTCCGATTGCCATGCCTGCCCTTTCGCACCCCACGCAATGATGGAATAGTGCCCGACGAAGAGCAGCAGATTCTGTTCAGGCGCCCCGCGCACATCCAGCACCGGCCGAAAAGAAATCATCGTGAAGCGTTCCGGGTTGGTAGTTGAAATAATGTACGCATAACCCCCTGAAACCGCGCAAATCTCTTCCGGATTAGGGCACGACCAAAGCCCCGTAGGTACGGCAGGATCGCGAAAGCCGAGTGCGCAGGTGGCCAAAAACTCCTGCAAAGAACTTGATGAATCCTCGCAAGGACGGACTAACACTTCGAGAGCCCCGCGTTCCACTTCTTCCGCCTGCCCGGGGTAAACGAAGTGACGCGTCGGCAGGATAAGCGGCCGCGCGGGAAGGATTTCAGCTCGCCAGTGATGCGGAAAGCTGCCGATGAAGAATGAAGCTGGTGGATTCGGAGTCATGACCGAGCCTTGTAGTTGAGGATCCAGTCCGCTTGCTCTTGTGTGTCGGGTACGGCGCAGCCGCGGGCCGCTTGAATCGCTGCAAGCGCGGCTTTGGGTGTCCAGCCGAGTTGGATAAGAGTGGCTGCGGCGGTGACCGTGGCTCGGCCAATGCTTCCGCGGCAATGAATGCCGATTTGCTCGCCTGCATTGAGACGGTTAGCCAGGTCTATGACGAACTTCTGAAATGTGGTGAGATTGGGTGGAACGTGGACGTCGGGAATGGGATGAGAAAGGAACTGCATACCTATTTTCGTTGCTAGGGGGTCTTCTTCACCGAGACCGAGCATCTCAGCCTCATCCTTTTCCAACAGCGACACCAACGTTTGGATGCCGTCCCGCTTCATTCTGATCAAGTCATCTTCCAACCAGTCGCCGGGGCGCGGCTTCATGACAATAGCCAGCGTCACGGGCGGGTCGCCTTGGATCCAGAAGATGTCTTTCACGTGAGCAGTTACACTCCTACAAATCGTTCGATGCGCTCACGCACGCTGGGAATGCCCAGGCCCAAAACTGCTCCCCCTTCGATAAGAGGAATCACCTTGTCGAATTCGGGGCCGGAGGATACGCCGGTCAGAGCGATGCGGACGGGATGAAACAACTCTTTGCCCTTGACGCCGCTGGCATCCTTGATCTCATTCAGCCAACATTTGAAGTCTTCGCCGGTCACGATATCGTTATGAGCGCGGGCGCGGTGGGCAAGCTCGCCGAGGACAGTTCGCGTGGAATCCGCAGAGAGGATGGCGGAGTTTTCCGGGAGGACACGGGCGGTGTCCGGGTCGAAGCCAAAGATGAACCCGGCCTTGGCCGGGAGCTGGTCGAGATGATCGACATACGGAAGTAGGAGGGTAAGAAGACGTGCAAACCAGTCTTTTCTCAAGACCACCAGCGCGTCCGATTGTGGGTCGACAAGGACGGGAAGATTTTCACGTGCCAGCAGAGCCAGTGTTTCCCGGTCGTAGAACGGCGAAGACGGCCAGAGGGGAAAGATGTCTGGACGATGGCGGCAAAATTGTTCTTCTGCCAGCTTTGCGATCCGTTCTTTGTCAGCCTGCTTGAAGTAATAACGATTCAACCAGTTGAGTTTTTCGAAATCGAATATGGCAGGCGAGGGGGTAACTCGCTCAAGAGAAAAAGCGCGAGTTAGCTCAGGAAGAGTGAATGTTTCGGTCTTGCCATCTTCCGCACCCCATCCGAGAAGGGCAAGATAGTTGACCAGAGCCTCGGGGAGATATCCCATCTCACGGAATGTTGAGATAGAAGTTGCGCCGTGACGCTTTGAGAGGCGCTCGCGATCCGCGCCGACAATGATGGATAAGTGCGCGAATTCAGGAACGGGCCAGCCGAAGGCCTGGTAGATTGCAACTTGCTTGTGCGTGTTGGATATATGATCGTCGCCGCGAATAACATGGGTTATACCCATGAGTGCGTCGTCGATGGTGACAACGTAGTTATAGACCGGCACTCCTGCGGAAGTACCGGATGCCGATCGTACCAGAATCGGATCGGAGACGGTTTCAGCGGCAAATTCAACCGGGCCTCGCACAAGATCGTGAAAGCGCAACGGATGGTCCTCAATGCGCAGCCGCACTGCAAAAGGCTTACCGTCAACTAGGTTCTGCGCGATGGCAGCTTCACTTAGCGAGCGGCAGCGGCCTGAGTATATCTGCGGCCCATGGACTGCAATGGCCCGAGCGCGCTCGGCTTCCAGCTCTTCGTGCGTGCAGAAACATCTGTAAGCCTTGCCTTCGGCGAGCAATCGCTCCGTGTGTTTGGCATAGATCGCCAAGCGGTCAGATTGTCGATAAGGTCCACCGGCGCCTTTGTCGAGAGCACCGGTTGGTTCGCCAGGTCCCTCGTCCCAATCCAGGCCAAGCCAATTCAGGTCTTCAATAAGTTGATCTTCGTAGCGAGCTTCTGAGCGTTCGAGATCTGTATCTTCAATGCGGAGGATGAACTGACCACCCGTGCGCCGGGCGAAGAGCCAGTTATAAAGTGCCGTACGCGCGTTGCCCACGTGGAGAAGGCCGGTGGGAGATGGAGCAAACCGGACGCGGGATTTGGCGGGGATCATGACAAGACACATAATAGACGGAGAAATCGAAAAGTGTCAGGTGCGGATTGCGGGGAGAGTGCGCGAGGCCCGCATCCGCCAAACAGGAGAGCAAGGTGAAACAAATATTGGTTTCGATAGTGCTAGTGGTCGCGGGTGCAATGACGGCCTGCGGAGTAACATTGGCCGCGCCATCGGGGGCAGTGGGCGACGACGAAGCGAAGGCGCAGATTCGACGAGATGTCGATACCTATATGCAGGCAGTTGACGATGCGGATCCAAAGCTCGCGGCCACTATCTGGCTCACGACACCCGATGCGACGTTCATTGAGCCCCAGGGCCACGAGCGAGGGTGGGACGAGATTGCCTCGGTGGTTTACGTGAAGCTGATGGGGGAAACCTTCAGCAAGCGCACATTGAAAAATGTGAGCGATGTGACAATCCACGTCTACGACGATGCAGCGGTGGTGGAATTTGACTGGGACTTTGTGGCCACGCTGCGCAGCGACGGCAAGACGCAGGTTCATACCACCGGGCGGGAGAGCCAAGCGTATGTGAAGTTCCCGGACAAGGGTTGGCGGCTGGTCCATGTGCACTACTCAGGCCCGCCGGTGACGGGCCCGGGCAAAGGTTTCTGATCAGCCCTGCACTCGGCTCAGCAAAAGTGTTGCCAGCCTTGTGGTTCGAGCGGCCTGGGCCCCTGCGGAGTGAGCAGGGTAACGGGGGGCTTTACCGCGCGTGCCTTCACTATGCGGCCGATGCAGGTGATGGGTACGCCGGCAATCTTCCTGGGGATGCGGGCTGTGGCGGGGGCGGTGAAGAGCAACTCGTAGTCCTCTCCGCCATTAAGTGCCAGGGCCAGGTTCGCGCCGGGGTGGATTGGGAGCAGGGCAGAGTCTACTTCGGCGGCCACTCCAGATTCTTCGCAGATATGGGAGAGATCAGTAGAGAGGCCATCGCTGAGGTCGATGGCGGCGGAAGCGATTTCGCGCTGCTGCAAAAGTAGTCCCTGGGCGATGCGGGGTTGGGGGTTGAGATGAGGAGCTAGCAGGGCCGCGAGCCGTTTCGGAATGCGGGGGGGATGCGGCTTCCCGGCCGTGAGCCTGCTGGATCCGACCAGATCGGCCAGTCGGGTGAGTGCTGCGGCTGCTCCGCCGAGGGCGCCGGTGACGTATAGAAGATTCCTGGGGCGAGCGCCTGAGCGAAGCAGGGCCTTGCCACGGGGGACGGCGCCGGTGAGGACGATGTCGGCGATAGGAAGAGGAGACTCGGAAAGATCGCCACCGGCCAGTTCGGTATTGTTTGCTCGCGCAAGGGCAAGGAGGCCGTCGAGGAAGCGCTGGACCCATGGGATGCGTCCATTGGAAGACGTGATCAGTTCACGTGGCAGGCCGAGGGAGAGGAAAGCAGCGATTGGGCGTGCGCCCATGGCAGCCAAATCGCTTAGCCCGCGGGCCAGAGCCCGGTGACCGATGGATTCGGGCTGGTGCCAGTCGAGGCGGAAGTGACGGCCCGCGATGGAGAGATCGGTGGTGATGGCCATTTCCTCGCCAGGACGGAGACTTAGAAGGGCGCAATCGTCTCCGATCCCGAGCCGAAGGGATTTTGGCCTATCCTGGCAGGCCATCTCGCGAATGCGACGCAGCAGAGCGAGCTCTCCTAGGTCGGGCGCGGATGCGGATTGGCGCTCTTTCAGCGACATGTCTTTAGGATAGAGCAAGATATTGACAAATCATCGGGCATCGGTAATCGGCGGCAGGCAACCGTATCTTGGAGAGGCCCGCTGGTGTTTTCGGCCGAATTGGGAGGTTTATACTTAGATAATAAGTGCGCTGAATTACACACAAAACCCGAAAAGGATTTTTCGTGCGGATTTCGTTGACCCCCGAACGGGATATTTGGTACGCTTTACAAACATTCCTGGTAAGTGCCCAAAGTAACCACTGTTTTTCTGGTGGGCTGAGAAGCCCGAACAACTTGCGCTTTTTTGTGTACACGGCGAATTGCGGCCTTGGTTGGCAGGGTTGAGAGGCAAGAATGCTACGCAAACGCTACTACATCCTGTTTGTATCCAGGGACGAAGACGGTCGAGTCCGAAAGATTCCGATTCCACTGCAATATGCCTATGGCTTTGTGGCCGCTGCGCTGGTGGGAGCGTTCACCATTGTCGGTCTGGCGGGTTCGTATTCCCGCATGTTATTGAAGACAGAGAGTTTCAACCAGATGAGGGCGGAGCGAGAAACGCTTCGCAAGGACTACAAGCAGATGGCGCAGGTGGCGCACGACCGCGATGTGCAGGTGGCATCGTTGGGTGCACTGGCCAGCGAAGTTACCGCGCTCTATGGGCTGAAACAGAACAGAATGATTTCGGCTGCTGCTCCCAAGGCCGCAGCCAGTGATGCCGCGGCTCCCACACCCGTCAGTCTGGCATTGAGCGATGACGTCAACCAGCAACAGGTGAAGCAATCCATCGATCAGTTCTACGCGCTTCGGACGCAGGCGCTCTCCGGCCGTGTATCACGCGCGCTTGAGGGTGGGCTCACGCCCAGTTTTGCGGGTGACTGGACGGTTCTCGCGGACGCACCCTCTATCTGGCCAGTCGAGGGTCGAGTGGGTTCGAGCTTTGGAGAACGTGAAGACCCATTTAATGGAGAAGGCAAGTTCCACTCCGGTGTCGACATTGAAGCGCCATACGGCACCCCGGTACGCGCAGCCGCGGATGGGGAAGCAACGGGCGAGTCGATGGGGGCCGGATATGGCAAGCAAGTGGTCCTCAACCACGGCCACGATGTGCTGACCATCTACGGGCATCTTTCCGCCATCGCGGTGCTGCCGGGCCAGCATGTAACGCGCGGCCAGGTTATTGGTTACGTGGGCCAGTCAGGGCACGCTACCGGGCCGCATCTACACTACGAGGTGCGCGTACACAATGTCCCCGTGAACCCGCACAAGTATCTGCGCAGCACCTATGAACAGGTCGCGGGTACCGACGCCGGCAATGAAATCGGCGCATCAGATAAATCATTGAACTAGAGCGCTCTTTTTTGAATGCAGGAAAGGCCCCTTGAAATTGGGGGCCTTTCCTGCATTTGGTTGGCCGTCAGCCTCTCCCCTTGGTAATGCGGTAGCATTGGGGGTTCACTCGAAGTCGACTGGCGGCTTGATCGATGCCAGGAGCGAACAACCTGGAGTGTTCTCATGCGTCGTTTGTGCCGCTACATTGCTACCTTAGTTCTTGTTTCTCTCGCCTTCTCTTTGTCCCATCACGCGCGGGCCGCCGATCGAGCCACGGATTTGAAAACCGCCTTTGTCCGTGCGCGGCACTTGCAGCGGGGGATCAATGCGTCCGAGTGGTTTGCGCAGAGCGCAACTGACTACTCAGCTGCGCGGACCGACCGGTACACCGATGCCGCGGACATCGCCCTGATTGCGAAGCTGGGCTTCGACAATGTGCGCCTGAGCATTGATGCAACCCCGCTGGAGCAGGGTCCGCGTGGGAAGGACGGGCTGAACGCGGAGTTCGTGGCAAGGCTGGACAAGGCCGTCGACACGATGCTCGCGGATGGGCTTGCGGTTCAAATCGATTTGCACCCGGAGGAAGCCTACAAGTTGCGCATCAAGGCTGGCGATGAAGGCGTGGACCGGATGGTGATTCTGTGGCGTCGCCTTGCGGCGCATTATGCGACGCGGGATCCCGAGAAGATATTCTTCGAGATCATGAACGAGCCGGAGGTGAGCGACCCATACCGCTGGGCGGGGATCGAGGCGCGCGTGGCGGCAGCGATTCGGGAGGCCGCACCACGCAACACGATTATCGCCACTGGGCCGAATTACTCCGGCATTGCGGACCTGCTGACACAACATCCGCTGGCCGACGGAAACGTGATTTATAACTTCCACTTCTACGATCCGCACGAGTTCACGCACCAGGGAGCGGGCTGGGGTGCGGCGTGGTGGAGTTATACACATGACATTCCGTATCCGGCGGATGAGAGTTCGATGGCCGGATCGCTTAAGGAGCTTCCGGATGCGTCGAACCGGTTTGCCCTGGAGCGGTATTGGCTGGACCACTGGGACGGGCACCGGATACGGCTGACAATTGATGAGGCGGCAGCCTGGGCCAAGGCGAATGAGGTGCCGCTGATCTGCAACGAGTTTGGCGTCTATCGGGAACACTCGGATCCGCAGTCGCGCATGAACTGGATCCGCGATGTGCGTACGGCGTTTGAGGCGGATGGGATTGGTTGGACAATGTGGGACTACCGCGGCGGCTTCGGTGTGGTGTGGAAGGAAGATGGGCAGCCTGCGAAGGTCGACGAAAAGGTGGTTGAAGCGCTGGGGTTGGGCAAGTAAGGCGAAACAAAATCCTGCCCATTTGCGATTGGATACTATTCATAAACGAAGTGTGTGAGGCGTAATGGAAGCGGAGACAATCTCGACGAGTGTCGCCACGACGAGCGACGACGAAGTGCGGAACAGCCGCAGTTTGCTGAAGATTCCATACCTCTATAAGTATTGGGAACGGAAAGGGCCTCAGAGCCAGGGACCAACATCCAAGCCTCATGAGGACAACGGGGAGTGGGACCTGGAGAATACGCTCCTCTCCGGGCTGGGATTAAACCTCCTGGAGACCGCGCGATTTCTCCACGGGCAGGACCGGCCTGGATTCCACGCGTTTGAAGAATGGATTCTCGATGCCAATGGCGGCACCATTGCGAAGGAGCGGTTAATTCGGTTGCGCGACGCCCTCGCGGGCAGACCGGTGGCATCGCCCGCCGGCTGCCTGGACGATGTGTCGGGGCTCACAGAGGAAGAGCTGTCATTCTGGGATGAGCATGGGTATGTTGTGGTGCATGACGCGGTTGCCCCAAGTGATCGCGATTCTGCTGCCGCGGCAATTTACGAGTTCCTCGGCGCGGACCCGGTCAATCCGGATTCCTGGTATGGAAACAAATATGGCAAGAGCATATGGGTTCCGTTGTTACGGCATCCGGCGTTTCTGGCGAATCGCAGGGCTCCGCGTCTCGTCAAGGCGTTTGCGCAGTTGTGGGGCAGAGAAGACCTTTGGTCGACAGTAGACCAGGGAGGGTTTAACCCGCCGGAGCGTGAAGGCTGGGATTTTCCTGGGCCTCATGTGCACTGGGACATGTCGCTTGCGCCTCCCCATTGCTTTGGGGTGCAGGGCATTCTCTACTTGACCGATACAGAGGCCGATCAGGGAGCATTCAGCTGCATCCCTGGATTTCAGCGCACCTTGGAGAACTGGCTGAAAGAATTGCCTTCAGATGCGGATCCCCGCAGGGCGGTCGTGAACCACCCAGGCTTCATTCCAATTGCGGGGAGAGCCGGTGACCTGGTGCTGTGGCATCAGGCTCTTCCGCATGGAAGCAGGCCAAATCGGACCGCGAAACCGCGCGTCGTGCAATACATCACGCTGCGGCCGACCCGGTGGGCCTATACGGCTAAGTGGAAGTGAGTTGGGGCGAAAGGGAAACTGAGACGAGAGTGAAGATCCTCGGCTATCTGGCAGGAGATAGGCCGGATTCGGTCTCGGTGTTCTGCGCCGAGCTCTCGTTCTGAACCAGCCCCGTAAGCAGGGAAGGCGACAGCGTAGCGGTGATCACCACTCGATTGTGGCGCTGGGTGACGGCTGCGGTTTTGAGCAGCTCTTTCAGGCCGTTGTTGGCTGCGTTTTGCGAGAGCGGATCAGTGAACGCCTGTGCGAACGTGACAAGGGTTGCGATGGAACCGGCCTGGCTGAGGGCAACCTGGTCCGTGGGCGCAATCTCTTCCACCTTCACGTGCAGTGCGCCACCCAGCGACAGTGCCGGCGATACGCTGGCGATGATGGTGGAGTCAGAGGCGAGGGGCAGCGATAGGCCAAGAACACTGATGGATCCACTCTCAGAAAACGGCAGGCCGATTTGGCCAACGCCCCAGGCCAGCGAAAGCAGTGGCACCTCATGGTAGTGCTCGGCCAGGAGAGTCGAGCCGGCGAAGGGGAGGGCGGCGGTGCGATGGCGGTCGAACATGGAGTGGATCTGCTCGGGGGTCGGGGCGTTTGAGATGGCCAGCATGTCATAGCCGATTTGGGCGACGCGGACGGTGCGGTTCTCCGACGGAATGTTGTAGATGGTGTGGCCGGCGTAGGTCTCGCGAGAGGTTGCGTGGGTATCGAGCCAGGTGTTGAGGCGCTGGCCAGTGAGTTTGCCCACCAGGACCATTGAATAAGCGACGGGACCATTGGGGCCCTTGGGGTCTGGCATGCGGTGCAGCGCAATGGCCGCCTGATCCAGATCGCGCTCCCAGTCAATCCCGGTAGCGTCAACAAACTGCTGGTATTCGGGGACGCGCTTCGGCGGCTTCAGGTCCTTGTGCAGGAAGGTGCGGACAGGTTTCAAGTTGATGAAAATGATGCCATCGGACTCGGGCAGCAGACGAGCAGCCTCCGGTGGGGCCTTGGAGCGGAGAAAGATGGCGAGCGCCAGGAGCAGCAGGACTGCGGCTACGATCCAGAGCGTTCTGCGGGTGCGTCTATGCATGAAGAGCCGTCAGAGACAAACTTAACACTTCGGGCGCGAGGGATCGGAATTGAGTTCTATCTTCCCTTTTCGATGTACTCTTTCAGATGTTTCGCACAGGCTTCCGCTATGGACTGCTTACCGCGGGCACCTAGTGTTCCGAAGAGGAGGGAGCCGTGGCTGCTCTTGTGTACCTCGTATGCCCAAACAACATCCTTTGATTTTGCATCAATCACCATGATGCTTGCCTCGAGTCCGCGAGTGGAGTTCGCGGAAGAACCAAACGCAGCACTTCCGGTGCCTCGGCTCCAAGTCGCTGCCCCGCCCGCACCGTAAACGAAGCCTTGCCATTCAGTGTCGGTCGAGACGACGAAATACTGCGCGGAGGCCTTGTCGAGTGTGAGGGTGATAGGAACTTTCTTTTCGCGAACTGCCGCTGCGAAATATGTTTCAAATCCGCCCATTGGAGCGATCACGATTCTCGAACGTGCTGGAATTGCCGCTGACCCAGACGCTGTCCCCGCCTCTGCTGGTTCTGTTGATCCTTGGGAGGGAGGCTCCTGTGCGGAGATAGCAGGAGGCGCAACTGCAGTTGGAGAAAGTGCGGGAGCTGCGACCTTCGCCACGATCGCCGCCACCACCTTGTCGCTTACGCCTGCAGTCTTAAGGGCGATCAATCCGTCGGTGGATGTGTCGTAGGTCCCGGCCTGAGAGTTGATAGCAGTTACTATCAGTTCGTCTGACAATCCTGCTTTCGCCAGTTTGACTATGGCGTCGTTGTTGAGGGATTGCTGGGCGGTCAACAAGGCCGCGGACACGAGAAAGACAAATACCAGGAAAATCTTGCGCATGCAGTTTCTCCGAGTGTTCGAAAACGCCTGAGTTAGGCCTTGAATAGTACGAGAATCATCCGCTTAAAAACTAATCTTCGCAAGTTTCGTCCCGGCGCTGCGGCACGGGAACGGTGTTGGGATCTCGACTCCAGGGCATTGGGGTCTTCAATGCGGGTAGGACTTGCTGCGAGAGGGTCGTTTCCTCATTTGTCCTAACCGGCCGCGTGGTTGGCGTGTCTAAGCGTCATCGAGTCTCAGGAGGAATACCAACATGAAGAGGCAAACTACTCTTTCATTTCTTGCAATCATTCTGATTGGGCTGGGAAGTTCAGCGCTGTACTCTCAACAGGCTGCGCAAGACCCAGCCCAGTCTCCAATCATCGCCGCACCTGCGCCAATGGCGGCTTCGGATACCGCGGCTCCAGCGCCGGCACCTGCGAATGTGGTAACGGTTGCACCCGGCAAGTTAGTGCTTGCCGAGGGAACCGATGTGCCGTTGGCTTTTGACCAAGACATCAGTTCCAAGACTGCCGCCGAAGGCGACCCGGTGGCGTTTGTATTGGCAGAAGACCTTAAGGTTGGCGATGTTGTGGTGGCGAAAGCTGGCAGCAAGGCATTCGGCGAAGTTACAAACGCCAAAAAGTCGGGAATGATGGGAAAAGCCGGTGAGTTGAACGTTCGCCTGGACTATTTGAAGGTTGGGGACGTGAAGATTCATCTGCGCGGAGCAAAGGGCAAGGAAGGCGACAGCGGTACCGGCGCAGCTGTTGCGCTCACCGTCCTTTTTGGGCCGATCGGGTTGATCAAGCACGGCTCCAATATCGACATCAAGAAGGGGACGGCTATGAAGGTCTACGTCGCCGACGACATAGGCCTTACCCCGGCAGCGTAAATGCGTTTCGCCACCGGCGGCTCTATTGGTCCTTGTGAGCCGCCGCCTTGGCATGCCGCGACAAAGCAGCGTGGGAAGTTGTGTTCTTTGGCTCTTTCTTCATCGCTTTCATGCGGCTCCTGCCACGCCTTGTGGTTCCTTCCTCGGCGGTGGCTGGATCAGTCTGGCCGCGCTCGTAATCCTTCTCCGCCTTATGGCGGGTTTCTGCGCTGGTTTTCCCAGCGGCGGGCGATTTCAGCGGAATCCCGGCGCGGCGAGCCTCGCTGAGTCCGATGGCAATGGCCTGTTGCGGAGACCGCGCTCCGTGTTTGCTCTCGCGAACGTGTTCAATTTCCTCGCGAACAAACTCACCGGCTGCGGTTGAAGGGGATTTGCCTTCCCGGAGGTCTTCCTGCGCTTTTTCAATCACGGCTTTGTCGGGCATTTTCAGACTCCTGCGCCAAGACGGCTTTCGTGATTCGATGCCCGGGGCAGTTCAGGGGGATGCCGCTCGGCCAATCCCAAGCGAATCCCACGTCGCTATATCAGCGCTGTTCCGCTCGCGGCATAAAGCGCATTGCTCATTAAAGTTATCCAAACGTCAGGCCTTGAAAAACCGCTGTTTGTGAGCGCGACTGCACAGAAAAGAAAGTCGAAATAAAGATTGCAGTATCAATAGCTTATGCCACAACGCCATGCAGAATCAGCGCATTTTCGGAAAATGCGTTCAATTCTAAGCAACCCTTTACTTCATTTAGTTCAATTCTCTGCAACCCAAACACATCCAAAAGGCTGCCCGCAAGGTTCATGTCGATGCGAAGTGCAACCACTTGAGCAGCCTTTTCGCATGTTCTGTAACCACTTGAGCAGCCTTTTCAGCTATGTAGTCCAACCCTTTAAGCAGCCATTTGAAGCCCCAAAATGCGGGTGCTTCGGCCAGGGGCTCTCGTCACAGGACAGGATTTTCCGGTTCGCGCGAGCCGCTGTTTGCTACCCCAGCGGGGGTGTGCTAACCTTGATTTCTGTGCCGTGGTGTGCGGAGCGGGAGTGTGCCCGTGCACTTGAACGGTTCAGGTTTCAGGCTATCGGGAGCGGTTTCCGGTGGAATGAGCTGGCGTAGCTCAGCTGGTAGAGCATCTGATTTGTAATCAGAGGGTCGGGGGTTCAAATCCCTTCGCCAGCTCCACGTAAATGGAGACAAAAACGGGGCTTGAGACAGTAAGAAAGTTTACCGGCGCGCTGTGGATTTGAGGCGCCGGGCCTGTCCTCCGCGGTGATCCCACAGAGGTGACATGCTCCGAAATGCCGGAGGATTCCGGGCGGGGCTTGATGCGCCAGAAGTGGTTTGAAGAAGCGGTTCCAGGTGGAGTTTGGGCAAGGCCTTCGGTGGCGGGTTTTGGCTGCCGGAGTGTTCTGGGCACAGGTGGCCGAGTGGTTAATGGCAGCAGACTGTAAATCTGCCACTCTACGAGTTACGGAGGTTCGAATCCTCCCCTGTGCACCATAAGTACAGTGGTCAGTGAACGGTGGTCAGTTGGCGCTGTTGGCTGGAAAGCGAGTTTGGGGAATCGGAATGCGCGATATTACCCCAAAGCGCGGAAACGAAGGGGTTCACAGTACTGCGGACGAATTGGACCGCAAATTCTGGGTGGCTCTGGGGTTGTATTTGGTTTTGGCTGTACTGGTCTGGTTCACCATGGGGGACGGTAAAGTTCTCGTCCATGGCCAACCGATGGAATTTAGGGTGGCTCCTCTGTTGGTGATTGGCGCGATGGTTTTTCGAACGGTGTTGGCTCGTCGTGCGGACAAAATTCGCCGCCAGAACGAGGATAGGTTTGAGAAGGCCGAGAATGAAGGTTCAGGGCCTGAGAAATCGTAAGAAGGGCTGATGTAGCTCAGTTGGTAGAGCACTCCCTTGGTAAGGGAGAGGTCACCAGTTCAATCCTGGTCATCAGCTCCAGAAATTCAGCTGACAGCGAACAGCTGACAGCTTGTAGTTGGAAGCAGGTTTTGCGGGAGTAACTCAGTGGTAGAGTCACAGCCTTCCAAGCTGTTGGTCGCGAGTTCGATCCTCGTCTCCCGCTCCATCATTGGTAAGACGCGAAAGGGCTGAACAAGCCCGAGGTTGGAAAACGGATGTTTGAGCAGGCGGGGATTGCGGTCCGGGACGAGCAGGGATATGCGCAGCTTCATGCGCTGATCGACGCGGCATTTGACTTGCGGGATGTGGAGACATTTCTCGATCGTGTAACGAAGTCGAAGTTGCGGATTCGTGACTATGAGGGCGTGCTGAAGCGCGGATTGCTGGGGAAAGAAGCAGTGGGGCTTTACGAGGCGCTTCCGGTTTCAGACCAGGGTTTGACGCGCGAGCGGTATTTGCGGCTGGTTGAAGCGGTTGCGCTGGAGTTGCGGCAGAGGTATTTCAGGATTTACGCGTACTACTAAGAAGCCAGGGACCAGTTATCAGTTTTCCCGGCGAAGCATTGCAGGAGCGACAAGAAGAAAGTCTAACGGAAGGGACTGAAGGGCAATGGCGAAGGAAAAATTTGATCGTTCAAAGCCGCACGTGAACGTTGGGACGATTGGTCACATCGATCACGGCAAGACGACGCTGACGGCGGCAATCACGAAGGTGTTGCAGAAGCACAAT
>Ga0187847_10000251_pt1 | contig 65013 bp, 57 predicted proteins | sample June2016WEW_4_10_FD_132458 | JGI IMG/M metagenome (GOLD analysis project Ga0187847, IMG submission 132458) | Peatland microbial communities from SPRUCE experiment site at the Marcell Experimental Forest, Minnesota, USA - June2016WEW_4_10 | ecosystem: Environmental > Terrestrial > Soil >...
GTTCAAGCCGTTGATCAGGAAGACCACTGTGGTCGAGCGGGATGGCGATACTGTCAAGCTGAATGTACTTGCAGCGCAAAAGGCCTTCTCGGTGACTGCGGCGGTGGAGACCGATGAGGAGATTCACATTGCGAGGCCCGCCTCCGATCGAGTGTGTATCACGGCAGATTCCGCTCACATACGAGAGATCGCTGACTATGGTCGTCCAAGTGAGCACGTTGTTCCAGAGGCTCGGAGGCCAGGATACGTCTGGCGCGCATTGATTCTACAGCGGCTCGAACAGCGTGACGGTGGAGTGTACGTAGAGTTGGAAACGATCTCATTGAGTCGCGGTATACCGCTGGAGGTGCGTTGGCTGATCAAGCCGCTGACAGACGATTTACCGCGAAAGATGTTGGCCGACTTACTCGAAGAGACGAAGGCCGCGGTGCAGCAATCCGTATCTGGTGAATAAGTTGGCTTCGTCAGTGGGTTAGGTGCAAAGTATCGCAACCTAATGACCGTGGATGCACGGTGGAAGTGTACGACGAGAAAGGTAGTCCAATTGTGTATCGTCACATTCTTGTCGGACTCAGCCAATCGAATACAGCGCACAGGGCGCTGCGACGGGCAATTGAACTTGCATCCTACCTCGACGCAAGTCTGACGGCAGTGGCTGTGGTACCGGCTCTTCCTCCGCAGGCCGCATATGCGGTAGGGCTAGGTTCCGATGCGCTGCGAACCCTCAAGGGTGACGAGCAGTCATTCTTCATCGAGCTGTTGGAGCTGGCGCAAAGAGAAGCTGCGCAGCATGCCATCCGAATTGAGACTGCGCTCAGCGAGGGGCCCGTCGTGGTCTCCCTGATTGAGGCAGTACAGAAGAACCAAGTCGATCTTCTGGTGCTAGGAATACATCACGATAAGGGTCTGCTGGAATGGTTGTATGGCAACACTACTCACGAACTTGCTCAAAGAGCTATATGCGACATTCTCGGAGTACATTGAGGTTTTGCAATATCCAATCGCCTTCCTGAGCCGAACTGCCATTTGTTCCGCGGAGGGTTGCATTCTCACTCGTTCCACGCAGCTACTCGCTGGTCTTCAGAGCCCCCGGAATCTCCAGTGGAACTAGGAAATTGCTGGCGAGAACATAGTCGTAAAGGTGACCGAGCGGGAGTGGAGGATGAAGTTGGCGGGCTGAAACCCATCCGTTCGTATCGGTCCATTGCCAGTCGGTGGCTGACATACTTTGAACCGCATCCTGAAGGTCCCTTGAGCTCATCGGATGAGCGTAGATGCGGACGTTTTGCGGCAAAAGGCGAGACAAAGCTTCAAGGAAGCTTCCGGGGAGCTTATTGTAGCGATACTCCCATATGCGAACCAGCAGAGACAGGCCCAAAACGAAACGGATGGGCTCCTTGGTATAGCGACTAACAAAAGTGGTCATTCCGTAGAGTTCGCGTTCACGGAACAGCAAGACATCGCCGCAATGCGCGTGAAGCACATCAATCCGTTCCATCAGGTCAGTGATGCGCGGGGGAGGATCTTCTTCCCTGAGAGGCATAGCAGAAAAGCCAAAGAATCCGATAGGGCCGGAATCTTTTCCTGCCAGTTCCCCGCGGAGTTGCTGAATCCCGGAGGCCAGCAGTTGATTATGAATTGCTGCATGAGCGGGGTCTACGTGTTCGAACGATCCGGGTGCGAGCACTGCAGCTTTCTTGTGGAGAACTTCGATAGGCGGCACAGGCGGACCACTGCACGGAAAACAGACGGCCTCAGCAAGACCTGCGCATACCAGTTGCGTCAAAATCGCGCGCTGATTCCACCCTTCGAAAGCGGTGCCGCGCACTTCCGCATAGTCGATTTCAATACGTTTCTCGACGTCCTGAGCAATATTCTCAAAGAAGGATTCCCTTGTCTTCAATTGGTAGAAGACAGCATAGATAAGGTTCACGCCCAGGATGCCGACAGCCTCTTGCTCAAGTGGGTTAGAAAGATCCCGCAGGTTGACATGGACGATTATGTCGTTTGGTTGGCCGCCAGGTTGCAGTTGGAACCGTAGACCGATCCAACCGTGAGGCTCATTTGATCCGGCGTAATTGCGGGCGGAAATGGTATCAACAAAGGCAAAGAAGCGGGTGTTCGATCCGCGGCTTTTGTTCAATTGGGTGATGAGTTGGGACCACTCGCTATCGAGCATCGCTTGGAGGCGTTCTCCAGATACGTAGCGCGCACCAGAACCGTACAAGTCGTCGCTGACTTCTTTGTCGTATGCAGAAATTGATTTGGCAACAGTCCCGGAGGCTCCTCCTACAACCATGAACCATCGCACGACTTCCTGGCCGGCGCCAATCTCGGCAAAGGAGCCGAAGCTTGTCAGATCGAGGTTGATGTGGAGCGCTTTCTGATGAGTGTTGAGCTTCTCTGTGGGTGACATAAAATGCTCTCCCTATTTCTTGAGTGATTGTCATTTCGATATTTGCCGTAAGGACGCGTCGCGGAGATCGAGAACTCATCTCATCGGCCATCAATGGATCAACATCGCCTCATCTCAAGCTCGCACCCCGCCAGTAATCAATCAGCATGCCTAGCAAGCTCGGATTGTCCGATGCAGAGATTGTCCGGAAGGTGCGAATGAATTGCGCTGTGGTGTCGTTCCGACTTAAGGCGGCCTTTGATGAGAATACAATCTTGCTGATGGTTCGCCCGCTTTCCGCTTCCTTTGGATCCATTAGTCGGACTCATCTCTAAAGGTCGCCAAATTTGGCGTGCATTAAGCGCTGGGCGATGGTGAAGATCATCGCCGTGGATACACCAAACATCAACGCTCCATCAGCCGCTTCCAACGGCCCCAAAAGCTTCCACGAGGGTGACATGATCAAATCGCCATAACCCAGAGTCGTGTAGTTGACGGCTGAGTGATAGTACGCGAGACTGAGGGATTTGAATTCGCCGCAAATCACGAACAAGGCAGCCCACAATGAGATCTCGATCAAGTGTGCCACAAAGACGAATGACATCGCGAGTACAAATATTCCTAGATTGACCCAGACCCGTGATCCTACTAGCCCCAGCTTCCTCTCGTGGCGAAATAAACGCACGGAAGCCCCCAATGCCACGGAGTGAATCAGGATGGTACAGAGAGTAGCGATTGAGCCGGCCACCATGGGAAGCAAAACGGCGACTTGATCGTTGCGCATCATCTTATGGTTAATCGATCAAATCAGAAACTGAAACCCGAAACAATTGGACGATGGTATTAAAGCCCGAGCAGCGGATACTTCCGCCCAACTGTCACAAATCGTTCGCTTCGATTTTCTCGGTCACCAGACCGATACAAAAGTAGCGACCGATACCTTCGTCTAATGGCGCGTTCGGGGGCTTCGAAGCACACTAGCACCATGTTGAGGACCTAAGGCATCCGCGTCGCTAAGGAACGTAAAGTACTACAGGACGTCCGTGAGTTCCAGCCTCAAGATCTAGCTATGGCCTTATGAAACGAACACAAGAGCAAGCAATCGCGGGATTGTCTCCAGCAGGCTGCGGAACCAGCGAACGAGCGAACCAGAGAATCGAAGTCGAAGCGCCGCCGGCGGCGATGCGAAGTGTAGGAATGCCAAGTGAGGAGCTGACATGCAGTTTCGACCCTGGGCGATAGCGATGTTGCTTGGCGCCCCGTTGTTTGGCGGACTGATCGCGCCCGCGCAGTACAGCGCACCCGCTACGCCCTCGCCGTACAACCCCATCGCTCTGGCCGAAGTAACCGGGACCCCGCGAACAGCCGTTCAAGCAGGACAGAGTAATTATCAAGCCTTGTCGCAGAATCCGTACCTGGGGGGAGTTCCTTCGGGAAAGCTTAGCGCAGCCCCACTGACGCTTTCCCTCGAAGACGCCGTCGCCCTTGGGCTAAAACAAAACCTGGGTGGAGTTTTGGCCTCGGATCTCGTTACCGACGCGCGCGGGGAGCGTTGGCAGGCGCTGAGCGAGCTGCTTCCCAATGTTGTTACCGATACGGGTTTCGGGCTTCATCAAGTCAATATTAAGGCGGCCTTTGGCCTGTCCATCCATGGAGTGCCTCCGATCGTCGGACCATTTGGGTATTTCGACTCGCGGGCTTACCTCACGCAGTCTGTTTTCGATTGGTCATCAATCGAGCGAGCGCGTTCGTCACAGGCGCAACTAAAGTCGGCAGAGTTCAGTTCCAAAGATGCTCGCGAGCTTGTCGTGCTTGTGATTGTCTCCAATTATTTGCTCGTTATCGCGGACCAATCTGAGGTTGAGTCCGCCACTTCACAACGCGACACCGCCAAGACACTTTTGCAACAGGCATCCGACCAGAAGGCTGCGGGCCTCGCCTCCGCCGTGGACGTCCTGCGTTCGCAGGTGCAACTGCAATCGCGCGAGCAGAAGCTGATTACCGCTCAGAACAACCTGGCGAAGCAGAAATTGGTTTTGGAACGTGCTATTGGACTTCCTCTGGCACAACAGTTCGAGACGACCACCCGCGTCCCTTATCAGGAATTAACGTCTTCGAGTCTCGATGAGGCGATCCAAAGCGCCTACAAGGCGCGCCCTGACTTTCAGAGTGAGGTGAACCGCCTCCGGTCCGCTGAGTTCGCAAGAAAAGCCGCTTCGGCCGAACGGTATCCATCGATAGGCGCAGAAACCGACTACGGTCTATCTGGAGTCAATCCAGGCTCATCACACGGCACCGTTGATGCGGCTGCCACACTCCGCATCCCGATTTTTCAAGGTGGCAGAGTGCACGGAGATGTTCTCAGGGCCGACGCCTCGCTGACAGAGGAAAGACAGCGACTGGAAGACTTACGCGCCAAAATTGATCAGGAAGTCCGCGACGTCTATCTCGATCTGGAAGCAGATGCGCAAGAAGTCTCGGTTGAGAAGAGCGCGATAACCCTGGCCACTCAGACCCTGGAACAATCTCGCGATCGGTTCAGTTCAGGAGTTACGGACAACGTTGAAGTCGTTCAAGCTCAAGATGCGCTTGCGATCGCCAATGATGCCTACATTGCAAGTCTCTACAACTACAACCTGGCCAAGGTTTCTCTTGCCAAGGCGACCGGTGTTGCGGAGTCCGAGTATTCACATTATCTGAAGGGGAATTGAGTATGTCTGAAAAAAGTGAAGCAACGAATCCGCCCTCGGTGCCCCCGTCAGCGCGAAACACCGCAGGAGACAATGCAGGCCCAGCTGACCCGTTAGCTTCGGCTTATCCAAGGAGACGCTCCTATAAACGCTGGATCCTCCTTGCCTCGCTTGTTGTTCTAGCTGTAGCAGGTGCCTTCCTCTGGCATTATCTTTCCGGCTTCGAATCCACTGACGATGCGCAAGTAGACGTCCACCTCTACCCTGTCAGCGCGCGCATTTCCGGATATGTTCAGAAGGTCGACGTCGGTGATAACCAATGGGTAGAAGCAGGATCCACACTTGTGGAAATCGATCCGGAAGACTATGAAGTCGCTTTGGCAAGAGCCCAGGCAACACTCGAGACTTCTAAGGCCGCTGCGAACAGTTCGAATATCGATGTGCCGGTATCTTCGGTGGACACCTCAAGCCAATTGAAATTTACGTCCTCTGATATCGAGAATGCTGAGGCGGCAATCGCGGCAGCGGAAAAGCAAGCCGCTGCCGCGCACGCCCGAGTTTTGGAGGCCCAAGCCGAAAATGTGAAGGCTCAAGATGACGTCACGCGGTATCGCTTGCTGCTCACGAAGGAGGAGGTGCCGAAGCAAGTCTACGATCATGCTTATGCCGCCGCAGCGACAGATGTCGCCGCCATAGCTGCAGCAGAAGCAGACGAGGCCGCGGCTCATCAGGCCGTTCAAGAAGCCCACAGCCGCCTTATTGAGGCTCAGGCGCGCTACGAAGATGCGCAAGCTGGTCCGCAACGTGTTGCCTCAACGAGAGCGAAGGCGCTTTCCGCCGCAGCCGATGTCCACCAGAAAGAAGCTGCTCTCGAACAGGCGCGGCTTAATTTGGGATACACGAAAATACCTGCACCCGTGACTGGTGAGGTCACGAAGAAGGTTGTCGTTGGATTAAATGTCGACCCTGGAGAGCAGTTACTCACTGTGGTTCCCCTCGACCAGGTGTGGATTACCGCGAATTTCAAAGAGACCCAACTAAAACATATGCGTGTTGGCCAGAAAGCGAGCATTGAGCTCGACTCGAACGGCCGCACATATAACGGTCATGTCGACAGCATTGCGGGAGCAACGGGCCCCATCTTCAGCTTGCTGCCGCCCGAAAACGCAACAGGGAACTATGTCAAGATTGTGCAGCGGGTTCCGGTCAAGATCGTGCTGGAGCCGGGCGAGAATCGCGATCACCAGCTTCGGCCAGGTATGAACATTGAAGCGAAGGTGTACTTGCGATGAGCGCTACAACGCTGACTCTTCCTCCGGAGCAAGCCGTCTGGCGCCCTAAAGTAAATCCCTGGGCGATTGCCGCCACTGTGTCGATGGCGGCCTTTGTTGAGGTCCTGGACACGAGCGTTGCCAACGTTGCGCTGCCTTACGTCGCCGGTGGCCTGGGAGCCAGCTACGACGACAGCACTTGGGTACTCACGTCGTACCTTGCTGCGAACGCGATCGTCCTACCGATCAGCGGTTGGCTCGCAGAATTGATCGGTCGCAAGCGTTACTTCATGATGTCGCTTGCCGTTTTCACTGTGAGTTCACTGCTTTGCGGCTTAGCGCCCAACCTGCCCCTATTGCTGTTATTTCGAGCTGTGCAAGGCATCGGTGGCGGCGGATTGCAACCGATGGCACAAGCGATTCTCAACGATACGTTTCCTCCGGAGCAGCGCGGCTCCGCGTTTGCTGTCTATGGCATTACTGCAGTTCTCGCCCCTACAGTCGGGCCGATGCTTGGAGGCTGGATTACTGACAACTATTCCTGGCGCTGGATATTCTTCATCACGCTACCTCCGGTTCTTCTCGCTCTCTATTTGACGCACGTCCTGGTCGAAGACCCGCCGTTCCTCCGCCGCCTAAGGCGCGGGGGGATTCGTGTGGACTACATTGGCATATCGATGTTGACGCTGGGAGTGGGTTCGCTGCAGGTGGTTCTGGACAAGGGACAGGAAGACGACTGGTTCGGCTCGCATTTCATCACGACTCTGGCAATAACGGCAACGGTTTGTCTCTTATCGTTGGTTATCTGGGAATGGGTGCGCAAAGAGCCGATCATTGATGTCCACATGTTCAAGAGCTTCAACTTCGCGGCAGCGAACTTGATGATGTTCATGATGGGCTTCATGCTCTTCAGCACTCTGGTCTTGATTCCAGAGTTTCTGCAGACACTCATGGGTTACACGGCAGAGCTCGCTGGGCTCGTCCTTTCCGGCGGCGGAGTTGTCCTGCTGGTAATGATGCCCATCGTCGGCCGGCTTACATCCAAGATTCAAGCCAGATGGCTCATCGCGACAGGCTGGTTGTGCCTCGCCATTGGACTGTTCTATTGCGCGAACCAGATTGACTTGTTCGTCAGCTTCAAATTTGCGATGTGGTTGCGTGTCGCCCAAGTGGTGGGCATAGGGTTCTTATTTGTCCCCATCACGGCGGCGGGTTACATCGGAGTTCCTCCAGAGAAGGGCAATAGCGTCTCCGGCATGATCAACTTTATGCGCAATATCGGCGGCAGCATTGGAACTTCGGTCGTGACTACGATGATCGCCCGGCGGGCTCAATATCACCAGCAAATCCTTGTCGGGCACATCACTCCCGATACCCCTGCATACCGATCGGCACTCCATGCACTTGGCTCGAAGATCGCGCACTCGGGGCTTCGGGCCACTGACGCCAACGATCAGGCGATTGCGAGATTCTACGAATTGGTGCATCAACAAGGCGGCGCGCTGTCCTATATGGACATCTTCTGGGTCTTGGGCGCGCTCTGCTCCATTATGTTCGTTCTAGCATTTTTCCTGAAGAAGAATGATCCGGGAGCGGGTGGAGATGTTGCGGTAGGGTGAGGAAACATTAATGGTTCAAGCTGTCACAATTGAGCGGGAATTCGGCTGCGGAGCGTCCGAAATTGCCAGTTTGGTCGCCAGCCGCCTTGGATGGAATCTGTGGGACGAAAAGTTGACGCAGGAAATCGCGCGACTGACGGACAGTACACCAGAGGCGGTAGAGCGGAGAGAATGGAGAAGTGATCCGGCGGTATACAGGGTTTTCAAAGATTTTCTTCGAGGCGCATTTGAAGGAGGTTTGCCACCCACCGACCGATTGCACGTGCTGGATGCGCGCCGGATCGCTGCCGTTTCAGAAACAGCGGTCAAGACCGCTTTCTCCAGTGGCCCGTCGGTGATTGTCGGCCGGGGTGCGCAGTATTTCCTGCGCAGTCGCAAGGATGTCTTCCATGTTTTTCTTTATGCATCTCGCGACTATAAGATCCGGAGACTGATCTCAATGGGCGCAACTGAGAACAAAGCAATCGAAGAGGTCGACACAACGGACGAGGCTCGCGCTGCGTTCGTCCGGCAGTATCTCGGGCTCAAGTGGCCGGAACCTCACCTTTACAACGCAATGTTCAGTGCCGAGATGGGGGAGTCTCGTACGGCCGGTATGCTGATTCAGTGCGTTCAGGAGTTTGAGAACGGTCGAAGAGATTCCGCTCAACCTTCGTAGACGGGAAGAGGAGAGGGCTATGCGCGTATTTGTGGCCGGAGCGAGCGGAGCGATTGGCGAACCATTGATCACAGAATTACTACAGCGGGGACATTCTGTGGTAGGTATGACGACGAACGAGGCGGGGGCGAAGAATCTGGAACGCCAGGGGGCCGAACCGGCGATTGTCAACGCGTTCGATGCCACGGCGGTGGAGGATGCGCTTCGAAGATCAAGAGCGGAAGTAGTCATCGATGAGCTGACGTCGCTGCCGAAGGAACAAAGCGATATGCCTAGGTATGCGGCCGGTGATCGAAAACTGAGGATCGAGGGGGGAGGGAATCTGTTTCGTGCGGCAATAGCCTGCGGAGCAAAGCGGTATTTACAGCAGTCAAGCGGCTTCTTTTTGAAAGCGGCGGAAGGGTTGCTGGCAGACGAGTCATCTCCGTTGGATGTGAACGCGAGCCCGAGCGTAGCGGCAAGCGCGCGGACATATACAGAACTGGAGGCTCGGCTATTCGGTTCGAATGCAATTGAAAGCGTTGCACTGCGTTATGGATTCTTTTATGGCCCAAAGACGTGGTACCACCCCGGCGGGGCAGCAGCGAACATGGTAGCTAGGCGACAGAATCCCGTCGTGGGTAAGGGACAGGGAGTGTCGTCGTTTGTACATATCGACGATGCGGCGGTTGGAACGGTATTGGCAATAGCGGCAGAGCCTGGCGTGTACAACCTGGTCGACGATAATCCTTCGCCTCAGGCAGTGTGGCTTCCGGCGTTCGCGAAGTTCGTGGGTGCTCCAGAGCCCCCTCATATGAGCGAGGCGGACGTAAAAGAAATTGCCGGGGAAGACGTCGTGTACTATGCGACGAAATTGAGTGGCGCATCCAACGCAAAGGCGAAGCGCGTTCTTGGGTGGAAACCGCGACGATTGGAATGGCTGCAAGCGTAAATCGCCGTATTGGGAAGTATCAGAATGTCTGATAACAGATATTCTGTATACTTGAAGCTAGGGATGAAAAATCGAGACAACTCCAGCAATTAATCCAGCAATGCCCTGTTAGCAAATTCGGTAATTGAGCGAAACGCTGAACCTCTGACCTCTCCAACCGGAGAGAGGTTTCCTCGCGCTCAGTCTCCAATCCCCCGGATACGGATCTCTCTGAAGGGACAGATCGCTACATCTTATAGCGACCCAAATCCTCATCGTTCAGCCCTTCTAGCCAGCCGCGCAACTCCCCAGCAGTAGGACCATCAGGTGGGCCGGAGGTGTTCAGCTTGGCAGCCTGCATCACCTGCTCGGAGACATAAATCGGGCAGTCCGCTCGCAGAGCCAGCGCGATAGCATCCGACGGTCTGGCGTCGATCATGACCGCCTCTTCTCCTTGTCGCAGCCAAAGAACGGCTAAGAAAGTGCTGTCTCTAAGTTCTGTAATGACCACACGTTCCAGCTCGGCATTCAAGTGACGGATGACATTTCGCAACAGGTCATGGGTCATAGGACGCGGAGCTTCCACCTTCTCAATCTCAATGAAGATGGCGTTGGCTTCAAAGCTGCCGACCCAGATGGGCATCACAGTCTCCGAGGCAATATCCTTGAGCACCACGATGGGCATGTTGGTCGACGGGTCCATCATCAGACCGCGTATTCGAACCTCAATATCCATGTCCTCCCCTTCTGTACCAGCTTAGATGGATTCTCCAACTAAACTGTTTGGATGCGTCCCGGTGATCTTCACCTGAAGATAACTTCCCGGAGCGGGCGCGATCGGTTGAGTGCAGGTAAAATTGACCGGCTTATTTTGGCTGCTGCGTCCTGTGACTTGCCCTCGCGCCGGATTCTGCCCCTCTACCATTACCTCAAGAGTTTGCCCCAAGTGTCTAGCGTAATTGATTCGTTGAATTTCGCGCTGCCTATCAAGCAATACTTGAAGGCGCGTCGCTTTTTCGGTTTCTGGTATGGAGTCGATCATCATCAGCGCCGGCGTATTCGGCCTCGCCGAATATTTGAAACCGAAGACGCAATCGTACTCGACTTTCGCCAGTAGGTCCATCGTTTGGATAAAGTCCTCAGCAGTCTCGCCGGGAAATCCTACAATGATGTCCGTCGAAAGTGAGATCTGCCTGCGAGCTGATCTGATCCAATCGATCCGCTCCAGATACCACTCTGGAGTGTACTCCCGCGCCATCAATTTGAGCACCCGCTCCGAGCCGGACTGAACGGGCAGATGCACGTGGTCGCAGAGCGTGGGGACGGCATCGATCGCGTCTACGATGTCGCGCGTGAAGTCCCGGGGATGGCTCGTGGTAAATCGAACCCTCCGGATTCCAGGCACCTGTCCGACCTCCGCCAGCAGTTCTGCGAAGCTGCGCTTCCCTTCCGGATCTCGGTAGCTGTTCACGTTCTGGCCCAGCAACTGAATCTCGGTGTATCCCAGATCGACAATTCGGCGAGCCTCCTCCAAAACCGAGTCTGAACCCCGGCTCCGCTCCTTGCCCCTGGTGTAAGGCACCACGCAATACGAGCAGAACTTGTCGCAGCCCTCAATGATGGTGATGTACCCGCGGAACTGGTTCTGGCGCGCCGTGAATTCCGTCTCGAAGGTCTCGTCAGTCTGCCGGTCGTCCAACCCGGTCACGCGGTTCTCGCCGGCCTCGAGCCGGACCAGCATCTCTGGGAGTTTGCGGTAGGAGGCAGATCCTGAGACCAGCGAGACATACGGCGCCCGCTCGAAGATCCTCTCGCCTTCCTGCTGCGCCACGCACCCCAGCACGCCAAAGCGCTTCCCCGCTTTGTGCAGTTTTTTGTAGTCGTTAAGGCGGTTGAAGACCTTCTGCTCGGCCTTGTCTCGAATAGAACATGTGTTGTAGAGGATCAGGCCGGCGTCTTCCTCAGTCTCGACCTGCCGGTACCCTTCGTGCTCCAATGTGCCGATGACCTTTTCCGAGTCATGGGCATTCATCTGGCAGCCGAAGGTCTCAAGATAGAAGGTTTTCTCGGTTGCCATAACAATCCTGAGTATAACGTGATTTGAGTCACGCCGGCCTGCACTGAGCACTCAACCGTGTCAGTGAGTCCGGCTCGCCCATTCACGATTGTCCGTTCCTGAACACCTAGCTCTCGAAAGCGGACATCGTGAGAGGCCGAACAGGTACCTCCGCTAATGGTTTCAGCAGTTTAAGTGCGGCATCTCCTGGCAACAGACGTGCTCCCGCACTGACCGGATACTCGGCCTAACGAACCATTCCCCATCGCGCCCCGTACAAAACAACTTGGGAGTTCCCCATGCAGACTCTGTTCCAGGATATGCGCTACGGTTTCCGACAGTTGGTCAAGATGCCGGGGTTTGCGCTCACCGCTGTCCTCTCGCTGGCTCTTGGAATCGGCGCCACCACGGCAGTCTTCAGCGTCGTCTATGGCATTCTCATGGATCCCTACCCCTATGCTTCTCCGGACCGGATGATCCATCTGCGCTTGCTAATGCCGGATGGCCAACTGCGCGGATTCCTCGGGGTGACCGGATCGCAGTGGCAGCAGGTCCGTAAGTCGCCAGTGGTTGAAGACGCTTTTCTCCAGGACGGCAACAACATGTCGATCACTGGAAGCGATTTGCCTGAAGATGTTTTGGGCGTATCCCTGACCTCGAACGCTTTCAATTTTCTCGGGGTTCCGGCAGCGCTCGGGCGCGGTCTGCAGCCTTCCGATGCAATCGATGGTCAAGATCCGCAGCCGGTAGTCGTGCTCGGCTACAAGTTCTGGCAGCGTCACTTCAACGCCGACACAGCCGTCCTCGGAAAAACCATCCAACTGACGCGGAAGAACTACACCATCGTGGGCGTAGCGGGCTCGCGCTTCGCCTGGGGAGACGGTGACGTCTACCTGCCCATGAAGGTAACCGAGAGTCAGGGACCGGATTATTACGTGGGCATTCGGCTCAAACCCGGCATAACTCATGACCAGGCACAAGGCGCCCTTGAACCTCTGATCGTCCAATTCGCTAAAGAGACGCCAAGACATTTTCCGCTCGAACATTGGCGGCTTCATGTCGTCGGTCTCAACGAACAGTTTGTCCAGGAACTGGGTGGCACGCTCTACTTGCTTTTCGGTGCAGTCGCATTGCTGCTCCTGATTGGCTGCGGCAACGTCTCCATTCTGCTTCTTGCGCGCGCCACCGCTCGGCAGCATGAATTTGCCGTGCGTGCCGCCATTGGAGCTGGCCGAAGCCGCATCGTCCAGCAATTGCTGACCGAGGCTCTTCTGCTATCCATCGCCGGAGCATCCCTGGGCCTGCTTCTTGCCTACAAATCGCTGGACATGATCGTGGCCAACCTGCCTGAGTTTTCCTTCCCCCACGAGGCCTCCATCCACATCAGCGTCCCCGTGCTGATCTTCTCCATGGCAGTCGCGATTGCTACAGGAATCCTCTTTGGACTCTCGCCGGCGTGGCAACTTTCCCGTCCTGAAGTAAGCCAGGTCATGCAGTCCACCACAACCAAAACCACCAGCGGGGTAAAAGGACGCAGGACCCACAACGTCCTAATCGCTGGCCAGATCGCTCTCACCCTGCTGATGCTGGCGGGTGCGGGAGCGGCCATCGAGGGTTTCCTCCGCGTGGCGTACACCAATCTCGGCTACGACCCTCACAACATCATGTCAGTCGGAATCCCTATCCACGACGGAGCTTACAAAACCTGGGCCGAACGTGCGGCTTACTTCGAACAGTTGCAGCAGAAGGTCGCGGAGGTTCCCGGCGTGTCGATGACGGCCATCTCCAGTAACGCCACGCCTCCGTCGAACGGCTTCAGGACCAAGTTTGAGATTCTCGGCCAGCCGGCAGCGCAGGACCAGTCTTTCCGTTTCAATATGGTTAGCGCCGAGTACTTTCCAGCGTTGCGCATTCCCCTTCTGATGGGCCGAGTCTGGGACAAAGACGAGAGCCATCGGGGCGCGCCAGTCGTGGTGGTCAATCATACCTTCGCCAAACGGTATTTCCCAAATGGCGACGCATTGGGGCACACACTGAAGGTGCCGGAGCTCATCCCGCAGCCACCATACCTGCTTACAGCCCCAGGCACCGCGAGCGGCCTCTTGATCGTCGGCGTCGTAGCCGACAAGGTCGACGACGGACTCGCAAAGCCGATTCTCCCGGAAGCCTTTCTCCCCTACACGGTGGCAATGGGGATGTACACGCAGATACTTGTCCGCTCGCAAGCATCCCCGGTGTTATTGCTGCACGCGGTGCGGATCAAAGTGAACTCCATTGACCATGACCAGCAGACCGGTAGCGATGTTCGCGATCTCGAGCATTGGATCTCACGAACACCTGAGTGGGCTCGTGGACAATTTGTGGCGTGGCTGTTTGGCGCATTCGCCGCTTTGGCGCTGGCGCTTGCCGCGGTTGGACTTTACAGCGTGGTTTCCTACGCCGTTGTTCAACGAACCAATGAGTTCGGCATCCGAATCGCGCTGGGAGCGCAGCGAAGTCACCTACTTGGAATCGTTTTTCGCTCTACGCTGATGAGTGTGGGCGCGGGGATTCTTGCCGGCATTGTGCTCACGGTGGCACTGAACAGAGTGATGCAAAGCTGGGCCAGTGAAAGCTCGCGCGATCCCCTGTTGCTGTTTGGCGCAGTCTGCGTGTTGTCGTTGGCTGCGCTCATAGCCTCAGTCATTCCTGCGCGGCGCGCCTCCGGAATTGAACCCATGCAAGCGATTCGATACGAGTAGCGCCAAATTCACCATTTCCCCGTAGGAAGGCGGTTCCAGATGCAGACCCTGTTCCAGGATGTCCGTTACGGTTTCCGGCAATTGACCCGTTTGCCTGGATTCACGCTGACTGCCGTATTTTCGCTTGCTCTCGGCATCGGCGCAACCACGGCGGTCTTCAGCGTAGTCTATGGATTTCTCATTGACCCGTATCCTTACGCGGCCGCAGACCGCATGGTTCACCTGCGGATTGATACCGGCAAAGGGCAATTGAACGGCGTTGGATTGACTGCAGGCCAGTGGCAGCAGATTCGCCACTCTCCGGTTGTCGATGATGCGTTTCTTGCCGATCAATGGAACCTCACCGTTACCGGATCGGATCTGCCTGAAGATGTCAACGCCGACTACTTCAGCTCAAATGCATTCGAATATTTTGGCGTGCCCGCTGCATTCGGTCGCAATCTACAGCCCTCGGATGCAATCGACGGACAGGACCCTCAGCCGGTGGTCGTGCTCTCCTACAAATTCTGGCAACGGCACTTCAACTCAGACCGCAGCGTAATCGGCAAAACCATGCAGATGGTCCGCAAAAACTACACCGTCGTTGGGGTGGCGGCTCCGCGCTTCACCTGGGACGACGCCGACGTTTACCTTCCCAAGAAAATCACGCAGGACCCTGTTCCCGCTTTCTATGTCGGGGTGCGGCTCAAACCTGGCATCACTCATCAGGCCGCTGAGTCGGTCCTCGATCCCCTCATAAGGCAATTTGCTCAGGAAACCCCAAAACATTTCCCCACCGTGCCATTCCACCTGAAGCTGAGAGGCTTCAACGACGATTTTCTCGAGCGCCTTGGCGGAGTGCCTTACTTGCTCTTCGGCGCAGTATCCATGTTGCTGCTTATCGGCTGCGGAAATGTATCCATTCTTCTGCTCGCCCGCGCAATAGCACGTAATCACGAGTTCGCCGTCCGCGCTGCCATCGGCGCCAGCCGTCGACGCATCATTCGCCAGTTGCTCACCGAATCTCTGCTGATTTCGCTCACCGGCGCTGCTCTTGGTCTGTTCATCGCCTACCGGTCGCTTGATCTGATCGTCGCCAATCTCCCCATGAACTCCATTCCCCATGAGGCAGCCATCCATATCAATCTCCCCGTCTTGCTCTTCTGCATGGCGGTGGCTGTTGCAACCGGAGTCCTTTTTGGGCTATGGCCTGCGCTCCAGGTATCGAAGCCCAATGTCAGTGAGATTATGCAGGCCGGCACGCGCAAGGTCGCCGGCAGCGTCAGCGGGCGCAGGTTCCACGGCACGCTCATCGCAGGACAACTCGCTCTCACTCTGCTCATGCTGACCACGGCGGGAGCTGCCATCGAGGGCTTCCTCAAGATGCTGCACATGCACCTGGGCTATGATCCGCACAATATTATGTCGGTTGGGATTCCGGTGCATGAGGGCACGTACAAGACGTGGGCCGAGCGAGCCTCCTACTTCGAACGGCTCAAATCAGCCGTGGCCGAAGTTCCCGGCGTCACCATGGTCGCCATATCGACAAACGCGACCCCTCCCAACAACGGAAACGGAACGCACTTTGAAATTCTTGGCAGACCTTCCGGCACCGAGCAGCCGGCGCGCCTGAACTTCGTCAGCCCGGAGTATTTCCCGGCTCTGCGAATCCTCATGGCGCAGGGGCGCATCTGGGATCAGACAGAAAATCACAATGCGGCTCCTGTGGTCGTTATCAATCAAACGCTGGCCAAGCGGTACTTCCCCGATGGCGACGCGATCGGGCACTCCATCAAGTTCCCTGATGCGCGTGACGCTCCGCCATTCAATCTGATCGCCCCAAGTGCAACTGGAAACTTGCTCATTATTGGCGTCATCCAGGACAAACTCGACGACGGTCTGGCCGGACCAATTCAACCTGAGGCCTTTGTACCGTTCACCTTGGGCTTGCGCATGTACACACAACTACTGGTTCGCGCCGATGTGACTCCTCTTAGCCTTTTGCATGCCGTCAGTGCGAAGGTGAATACGATCGACCACGACCAGCAGACCAATAGCGGTACCGAGGATCTTGAGCACTGGATTCAAGACGAGCCCGAGTGGTCTCGCGGCCGCTTGCTCACCGGGATTTTTGGCGCATTCGCTGTCCTGGCCCTGGTCATGTCCGCGGTCGGGCTCTACAGCGTCGTCTCCTACTCCGTCGTTCAGCGCACCAACGAGTTCGGAATTCGGATGGCGCTAGGCGCGCAACGGGCACACGTTCTCGCCATCGTCTTCCGCTCCACGGTAGTGAGCGTTGGCGGGGGCATCCTGGCAGGTGTCGTCTTGACGTTTGCGTCGAGCAAGCTGATGGCGCGCTGGTCCGCAGGTGGCACAACTTCCGCCGAACCCTTGTTGCTGGCCGGCGCAACGCTAGTGCTTGCTCTCGTAGCGACTCTGGCTTGTACATTGCCCGCACGTCGCGCGGCCGGAGTCGACCCTATGAACGCGATCCGCTACGAATAGATTCAGCAAGTTACCCGTCGTGGCAGGCCCAAAGTAGCCTTAAAAGCAGAGAAAACGAAATATCGGTGTTGCCTGTCGCTAAAGACGCAGGGCGCGTCGATGAAAAATCCGCCGCGCCCTGTGCATTGAACCACAGTAAATCAGTTGCCCATCCAGATCTCTACACGCCTGTTCTTCTCGCGCCCTGCGTCCGTATCGTTCGAAGCAACAGGAAGGCTCGATCCGAACCCTCGCACCACTTTGGGCTGGATACCGCGCTGTTCGAGTTGATTCTGGATCAACTTGGCCTGGCTCAACGAGGTTGCCTTGCTTTTCTCAGCAGAACCTGCGTTGTCAGAGAAACCAAAGAGCATGATCTTGTCTTTGGAGCCCCCTCCGTCTGCTATCAAGGCAACAACCCGATCCAGATCCGCCTGGGCTTTGTTGTCCGTGCCAGACTTGTCAGTATCAAACCGAAAATCGAGAGGTAGACGTTCCGCGTTCTTTGTCAGCTGTTTGTAGTCGTCCGGCGCGGCCTTCGATACTTCCTGCGTTTCTGGCTTGACGCTTTGGGCAACAAATCCGTCGGCGGCAACCAAATCCTGACCTTGTTTGGAGAGAGCGAATTCAACAAACAACTGGGTGAACTTGTTCCGTGGAATCGAGGGGGTGTAAAGATAGAGCCGCCTCGATAGAGTGTAGTCTTCCGTTGCCACAGTCAGTCGATTTGGCAACAGACCGTGCGTCCCCTTTTCGGAGATCACGATCGGTTTTGCGTTATGAACGAACGGGAGGCCGATAAAGCCTATGCCGTTTGGATCACCGGATACTGCCTCTGAAAGCGCATTGCTATCCTCAAACCTCCGCGCAGATACGACCAACGGGGTTCCATCGAGTACCAGGCTCTTGAACGTGTCATACGTTCCCGAGTTGTCGCTTCTTGCGTAAACATTGATCGCTCCGTGGCTCGCACCAACTTGCGACCAGTCGGTTATTTCCCCTGCGAAAATACGCTTGATCTCGTCCTTATGCAGCTCACTATTTGGATTGGAAGCGTTGACAATGACTGCAATGCCGTCGAGCCCCAGGATATGTTCGTTCCCCGCCGAAGTCATGTCTCCCAACGGCTCCAGTTTGGCGGCCTCATCGCTTTTGATCCTCCGCGAAGCCATGCCAATGTCACAAGCGCTCTCGGCCATGGCAGTGAACGCGGTCGCCGACCCGTGAGCCGCTATGACGATGAAGGAGGGACTCGCATTGCCGGGGAGTATGCCCTGGACCACCTTCTCTTGCGGATTAGCTCCAGGAAGAACGTGAACATCCGCCGCTCCCTGACTCTTCAGGAATGCCTCAGCCAGCGAGGGCACCATACTGTCCCCGATGGTGTTCGAGCCCGCTAGGCGGAGAATTGTGTTATCCGCGTTGATCGAACCAGCGGCCTTTGCGCTGTTCAACCTGCCCCAGGTCAAAAATGCTGCGCCTCCTACGAGAAGAAGAAATAAAGCCGCAATAGCGAATTTAGGAAGCACTGACCTTTTATGCGGGCGCTTGCTTTGGGCGGGTTCGGCCTGAGCCGGCTTGGCTGGGGCCTTGTCAATCTTGACAGAGGTCTCACGGATCTCAGTAACTTCCCTGGGATTCTCGGGGTTCTTGACACGAACGATCGGCCGCTTGTTGGGGACTTTTGCGTCTTCCGGCGCCAGTTCGGCTCCACATTGTGGACAAACAAAGGGCGACCCAACAGGAATTGGAACCAGTTCCCCTGAGTCAGCGTCCCCACACCTTTTAAAATTGAAGCATTTTCCCCATCTGACTGTCATAATCACCCTCCCAACGTCGATACATGCCGGGCCTCCGGTCCCGTTTTGAGCGAACTCAAGGCCGGTAGCCTCTGCCAATTGAGCGTTGGGGGACTTCGTCCGTTGCTCTCACCGCTGATACCGCGGCTTCGGCGCATCCCCTACTAGTCACAATTAGCAGATTACCAGTGTAATCCTAGATTGGAACCAAAGTTGTAAATATCATATGATCTAGTTACTTTTGGGTGACGAAAGTCACGCCGCATCAGGATGAGGGGAAAATATGCCGGAAAGCGGCAGGCCGAAGGGTTCAGCGCAACCCGGTGTGCAGGTAAGCCAGCAATGCGGCCATCTGCTTCTGGTCAAACCGCCCGGCAAAGCCAGGCATCATTCCTCTGCCGGTAAGCACATTGTTTTCAACAGCAGCATCCGTGGCTGGAATGCCGCTGGGCAATGTCTTGCGATCGAACAGTCCGTGCAGATCCGGCGGTACCTTCTTCAGGGCGAGGTCGTTGTCCTGGTGGCAATGAGCGCAGCGAACCTCGTAGAGGTGCTTCCCTTCCGCCTGCTGCGCAGTGAGTTCGGGTGCCGAACGGCAGCCTGCCATGCCGCTCTCGATGCCGACCGCGAAAGCTGCCCCAATAGTCACCCAGATGATAGGCGCCCGGACCGATGCAAGCGTTTTACGCATCCACCTTCTTCGCAAACTGTCCGCTGACGTAATCCCAGTTCAGCACTTGGAAAAAGGCCTTCACGTATTCCGCGCGCACGTTCTTGTACTTCAGGTAATAAGCATGTTCCCAGACGTCAACGCCTAGCACCGGTTTCAACCCTGCGCTGATGGTGGCGTCCTGGTTCGGTGTGGTCTGGATTGCGACCGTCCCGTCAGGATACTTCACCAGCCAGGCCCAGCCACTGCCAAAAACACTCAGCGCCGCTGCGGTCAACTTGTCCTGAAATGCGGATAGCGAGCCGAATTTCGCATCAATCGCCTTAGCCAGCTCTCCTGTTGGCGCGGTGCCACCTTTGCCCAGCGTAGGCCACCAGAAGGAGTGGTTGTAGTGACCGCCGCCGTTGTTGCGAATCGGATTCAGAGCGGATTCGGGGATGGTGCCGAGGCTTGTCAGCAAATCCACCACCGACTTGCTTGCCAGCTCAGGATGCGCAGCTACAGCAGCATTCAAATTGTTCACATACGCCTGGTGGTGTTTGTCGTGGTGCAGGTGCATGGTCTCTGCATCAAAGTAAGGCTCCAGCGCGTCGTAGGCGTAGGGTAGCGGCGGCAGCTTGAAAGGCCCGGTTGGGGGCGTCGGAGCGGGCGCGGCCTGTCCGTTTGGAGATCCCTCCGCCCGCAGGGTTTCAGCAAGAACGGCGACGCTGGTTACTGCGCCGGCAACGGCGCCCATCCGCAACAGGGCGGTTCTGCGACTTATCCGATTGGCAAGATTCACTGATTGCATGGAATGAGGTTCCTCCAGGGATTATTTGTAGTTGGGAATCCGGCGGCAGCAAGTTCCGCCAGCAGAAAGATCGCTCAACCAGTCTGAGCGGACAAGGCTTCAAGGTCAAGAGGACTCTTCCCATAGAACGAGATGCGATCGACTTTGCCTTCATCCAACTCCCTGAGAGACCGTATGCTGGAGCCATGCAGCTTCCCTCTCTTGCCCAGATCCGCGAAGCACAAACCGTTGTTTATCGCCACATGCCACCCACTCCGCAGTACTCGTGGCCGCTGATTAACCAGCGCCTTTCGACCGAACAGAAGCCTGGCGTCGAAGCCTGGATCAAACATGAGAATCACTCGCCCGTTGGAGCATTCAAGCTGCGCGGCGCACTGGTCTATATGGATTGGCTGAAACAGACAAAGCCGGATCTGGTGGGAGTGGTTGCGGCCACGCGCGGCAATCATGGCCAAGGCGTGGGAATGGCGGCACGGCTACTTGGTTTGAAAGCAGTCATTGTGGTTCCCTTCGGCAACAGTAAGGAGAAGAATCGCGCCATGCTGGCCCAGGGCGTCGAACTGGTTGAACACGGACACGACTTTCAGGAGTCGCTTGAATATGCGAGCGCCTTATCCGAAAAGCGCGGTTTCACCCTGGTCGAATCCTTCCACGAACGGCTGGTGATGGGTACCTCGACCTACGCGCTGGAATTTCTTGAGACGGCTCCACGGCTCGATGTCGTCTACGTACCCATTGGGCTAGGCTCGTCCATATGCGGCGTGGCATCGGCACGCAACGCTCTCGGTCTGAAAACGGAGATTGTCGGTGTCGTGGCGGCGCAGTCCCCTTCTTATGCACTTAGTTTCGCGCAGCACACGGTCGTTGAAGCGCCTTCGCTCACGGAGATCGCCGACGGTCTGGCCTGCCGCAAACCCAACTCGCTCGCCATGGAAGTCATCTGGAACAACGTAGCCCGCATCGTCGAGGTCTCCGACGCAGCCATTGCCGAAGCCATGCGCGTCTTATATCAGGATACCCACAACCTGGCCGAGGGCGCCGGAGCTGCCGGGCTTGCGGGTGCTCTAGAAGAAAAGCAGCACCTGCAAGGCAAGCGCGTCGGGATTGTGCTCACCGGCGGCAACGTAGACCGTGAGATGTACGAACGAGTCCTCGCCGGAACCTTCTAGGAAAGATAGAGATGAACACAAGCAACGAGAACCTCACCCCATTGGCCCATGCGGCGCAGAACAGGTGCTTTGGCTGTGGCCAGGCCAACCCGATCGGGTTGCATTTGGAATTCCTGCTCGCAGATGACAATTCCGTAGTCTGCCTTGCGGCAGTGCCGGATACTTTCGAGGGTCCCGTCGGCTATGTCCACGGAGGGATCATCGCCACATTGCTCGACGAGGCCATGAGCAAAGCTGTCCGTGTCCATGGCGTACGGGCCATGACGCGCCAGATGGATGTTGACTACCTGCGCCCAATTCCTTCCGAAGCGCCCATACGCCTTGAAGGCCGCGTAGTCCGAAGCGAGGGCCGTAAACACTGGACGCAAGCAAAGATTCTGAACGCCGAGGGAACCACGCTCGCCCAGGGCAAGGGATTGTTCATCGAAGTGCGGCCCAGACAAGACATGAGCCCGATATAGCTTGTAGCCCCCAGGCGCAACCTGCTATTTCAACCCAGCAAGCCAAGTGACGATCGTGCTCTCAAGAAAGATACGATGATCTGACCAGGAGTGATCCGTAGCCGCGTGAATGGCCGTGACGTGCTGATTTCCCTCAACCACAACGGCCTTCACCAGCGCGTCTGTCGAGGGCGCAAGACCATCGTCAGCTGATAAAACGAGCAGCGGCGTCTGGCTTAGTCCCGGCAATTCGTTAGCAAATCCAAATGCTTTTTCGTTCGCGATTAACTCGTCGGCCATGCTCGCGGAAGTCACACCCGTTAGGCTCTCCATGTCATCGGCCATTTCAGCAACCACGCGTTCCCTCGGAGCTTTTCCAAGATATCCCATGTCAGCAGCGCTGATCAGCACTGCCCCGATCAATGCATGATCGTGTGCCGCCGTATGCACTGTGACCCAGCCACCCATGCTGTGCCCGGCGATCACGATGCGTTTCGTATCGATGCCTAGCTGCGCGGAATTTGCGGGGACACGCAGGTAAGCCAGCACCGCGTTCGCGTCTTCGAGATTTTGTGCGAATCGAAACACACCCGGACTACCCCACGACCCGCGATAGTTGAAAGTAACTGCGTTCCATCCCGCACGACGGACGGCCTGTGCCAAGTCGAGATTCTTCTCATTCCCCGGCAATCCGTGGCAGATCACCAGCGTCGGATGCGGCCCCGCCCCGGACGGTTGATAGACCAGACCATTGATCACAACACCGTGACTGGGGATGTGGAGTACTTTCATCGCAGCCGGATAAACGGTGTCCGCGGGCGGATCGGTGTAAATGGCTGCCGGTACCGATTGCCCCATGGCGGAAGAAGCAAGAACGAATGCACCTGCGAAGAACAACAAACGCATGAGGGGAACTCCAGGATTGTGAAATAGAAACCAATGATGTGAGGTTGAAGCTTATTTCGCATCCTAACAGGATCGAGTTCCTAAAGAACCGATCAATGCATCTCACTCTCACCTAAGGTCCCCGGGCGGCCCGAAAGCCGCCTCGGCCCACCCTAGTGAATCATGTTGATCGTTTCCTGCGTGATGGTGTCAAAAGTGGTTACAGCCTTCGAGCTTGCCTCAAAGGCGCGTTGGGCGATGATCAAGTCGGAGAACTCTGAGGAGATGTTAACGTTCGACATCTCCAGCGCTCCATCCGTGACCGTTCCCAGGCCGCCCGTTCCCGAAGTTCCAATCGCGGCCGTACCGCTGGCAAGAGTGGTCGCATATTCGCTATTGCCCAGGGCTTGTAATCCCTGAAGGTTGGCTACGTTGGCCAGCGCCAGTTGCCCTACATTCTGCTTCTCTCCGTTTGAGTAAGTAGCAGTGACGGTGCCGTCCGCGCCCACAGTGAAACTCTGGTAGGTGCCGCTGGCGTAGCCGTTCTGCACGGTCGCGGAGGCACCGTTGGAGGTCGCGTCCACCTGGCTGATGGTCGGCGTACCGTTCGTCCCCAGGATATTCCACGTCATGTTCAGCGTATTCGCTCCGTCAGAGAGTCCAGCAAAGGAGATTCCGCTCACGTCGGCTGCCGGACTGACCAGGTTACCGCTCGCATCAAAGTTCAACGTCCCGTTTGCGTTCGCCGAGGCGATCGGATCCTGTATTACGCTGCCGGAGGTTGTAATCCCCGCGCCGGAGATGCTCAACTGGCCGGCGGTCGTCGTGACAGTGACACCCGTAAGACCGGCTCCGTTGATCGCATTCTGAAGATCGTCCGCATAAGTGCCAGCTGTACCAACAGCGCCTAGTTTTTCGTTAGCGGTTATAGGTGGTGCGGAAATAGTGGCCGTGCTTCCGCCCGCTGGTCCAGTGATGGTGAGATTGGTTCCTGGGTCCACCATTGCGAGCGTGCCGCCGCTCGAACCGAAGTTGTAATCGATCGTGGTCACGGACGGGTTACCCGCCGTGGTCGAGTTTGCGGTCAGTGTGTCCGGCATGCTGACGTTGTAGGTCCAGGAGTTGGTGGCCTGCTTGGTGTAGGTGACCGTGGCCTCGTAGCTCTTACCCATCGAATCGTAGACTTGCACCTGCCCAGGAACAACGGTGCCCACCGCTGCCGCTGAGTCGAGTGTGGACGTCAACCCGAAACTTGTCGTGGCCAGCGGTGCCTCGACCTGACCTACGGGAATGGTGATCGGCGTTAAGGCGCCATTTGTGTTCACCACACCATTGACCGCCGGATAGCCCATCACATTCAAACCGTCTGAAGAAGTAAGATTGCCACTCGAAGCCACAGTAAAATCCCCGGCGCGCGTCAGAACGTTGGTGCCACCGGCGTTCAAAACAAAGAAGCCATTGCCATTCAACTCCATGTCGGTGGAGTTGCCCGTCGTGTCGCTCGATCCCTGGGTAAAACTCGTTTCATTTGAAGAAACCTGCACACCTTCGCCCAACTGGATTGCGTCGCCCGAGCCGCTTGATCCGAGTTGCTGAGAAAAGAGCGTGGAAAAGTTTGTTGTTTGCGTCTTGAAGGCCGTGGTACTCATGTTTGATAAGTCGTTAGCGATGGTATTGAGCGCCGTCGAATCGGCATTAAGGCCGGAGAGCGGAATATAGAAACTTGCCATGGTGATTCTCCTCTGGGTGTCATCGAATATGGGTGCCGGACTTCAATTCCGGCTGGTGTACAAGTCTTATTGCGTTCTGGTAAGCCGACCCACGGACGGCGTGTGTGGACGACCATCCATCGAGTGAGCCACACGCGTTGCCGCAGGGTTTTCATCGGGTACGCCGAGATTCCCAGGGGCGTGCCGAACCTTCACGGGATTTGCGATGGGATGAGTTGCGGCAATATTAACGGCGCCCGCGCCGGATGTGGTGGGCACGCTCCCACCCAACGCAATTGCCTTGTTGTGCGCGGCTCCCTGAAGTTGCGCGGCGGCGTTATTTGTTGTCAAGCCGGTGACTCCAGGTGAACCTCCGCCTGCCTGAACCTGCGTGGAACCGGACGAACTGCTCGAACCGCCCAGCGCTGTAGTCAGGTTCTGGTTGATGTCGATCAGCTGTTCGAGACTGTTTACCTGAACAAGCTGATTAATGTACTCGTTCGGGTCAGTGTTGGCGGTAGGGTCCTGGTTCTGCATCTCGGTCACCAGCAACGTGAGAAAGTCATTGGCCGATATGGTTGAAGAGTCGTCGCTCGATCCACTTGTTGCACTTGTGCCGCCCGGGTCGGACGGTGCGCTCGCCGGAGCAGTCATCGCAGCGCTCTGCCCGCTGAGAGCTTGCCCCGCCGTCATCGAATGATTCCAAAATCCTGTCGCTGCTGCCATCTTGCCTCCCTGCTTTCTCTCTGATCAGGCCATTACCGATATGTGAAGCTCACCAGCTGATGAGTGCGGTGCAGTAGTCGCACCACTCCCAGCCTGCGCTGCGATCAACCCAGACGTAGATCCAACGCCGTGAGTTTCGCTACTGAGTCGATGAACCGACGCCGAGCTTTGTCTCGAACCTGACCCCGCGTCTTGGTCCGGTCCCGCACCGTGGCCGGTCCCCTGCTGCATACTCTGGTTCGGAGAGCCGTCCATGCCGGCATCTCCCAATCTGCTGCCAGGCATGGCCAGTGTCAGCGTTTCGACCGGCGTGTGCTTTTCGGCCAGATAGTCGCTCAATCCTGGAATGTGACCGCCGAGCGTCTGGGCCGCCTCTACCGTGCCGGGAACCAGAGCAGCGTGGATTCCCCCTCCACCCATCTCCGCGCGGACGGACACCCAGCCCAGAGACGGGTCGTTAAATCCAGCTTCGGCCCGCTGCCCACCTGCATGGATCCATGTAGCCGCGCCAGGTGCAACGTCTGCGTCGAGAGCGGAAAAGGCTTCGCCTGCTTGCGTCCCGCCGCTGCTCGCAGCTATCGGTGGCAGACTGATCGGGCTACTCGCCGAACCATTCTCCGCTGAACCGCCAGCAAAACCCGGGGGTTGCCAACCCGTCTCCTGGCCACTCAGGGCCGATTGGGTATGAACGACCTTGCCCGCCACTCCTCCTGGTCCTCCAACCGTCGTGCGATTTGCCGTCTGAATGGTGGCTTGCGTAGACGCGGGTGTCGTACTGGTGGTAGCTGTTCCCAGAGCCGCTCTCACCGAGTTGGTATTCGGGGGAACGGATGGCATTGCGTTCACACCGACCGGAACGCGGGACAGGTCCTTTACTTTGTTGTCCGGCGAACCTGCGGTGGTTCCGGAGTCTGCCCTCAGACCGTTGTCATCAACTTGGCTCCTGTGGAAAGCGGTACCGGGTCCGGGCTCCGCTTGAGCGGTCGGAAGCGGATTCGAACTCTCCACTGAACCAGACGATGAAGGCTCCTGACCCTCAGGCGCAGTCTTGATTGCACTTTGCGACGTGCCGTCAGCATGTTCAGGAACGTCTTGCCGGTTGGGCAGATTTGCTCTCGCTCGTGATACGACTGCATTTTCGGCGACACCGTTCTGGGGGAGCAGTACTTGCGTTGGATTTGAAGGCGCGTCCACAGCATTCTCGCCACCATGCGCGGGCAAAGCGCCAGATCCGGTGGTGTCCCGAAGAGCGGTGGTAGTCGCTTCAAAGCCCTTTGAGATGGGATCGGCCACGACCGGGATTGGAACCCATTGGACCGGCATAGCCAACGACAGGCCTGCGGTATGGGCAGAAGGATCTTGCAATGATTTGCCATTGTCGGAATGCGTCAGATGATAAACTCTCCCTGAATCTGCGACCTGTGAATATTGGAAACTCTTTACTGTCGAGTTGGCACCACTGGCAGAAGCGTCATTCGCGGGGACCTTCGAAAACGGAATCAAGTTTGGAATGCCAACAGCCGACTTGGAAGCGTCGACTGCTGATTGCCGGGCAACGGATTGCTCCTGCCTGTTGCTGGGTGCTGCGGCATTTCCATGCGGGCTTATCGCTCTAGGAAGATTCGTGCTTGCAAGACTGGCGGCTGCATTCTCGTCGCTGCCCTCATCGACGATCGATTCCCTCGCTTCGCTGTCCTCTTTCGAAGTGACATCTTCTGATTGCCCGGCAGCTTTCACGCCCAGAGTCGCCAGCACCGCCTTCCAATTTGTGTTTGCGGTGGGGGGGGCCGGGACTGCGGTGCCATTTCCGCGATCACAACTGGCTGCGACATTCTTGCTCTCACGCATCGCAGCCGGAACCTGATTCTGACCTGCCCGCTGATGCCCTCCCGGCACAATCTCGATTCCTGCAGCAACATTCATGCGATGGTTCAGTGCAGAAGACGTGCCAAACGGGGGAGTGCTAAGGTTAGAGCATTGTCAGGATTGAGATCGCCGATATCAATATGGGAACCTAACTCATCTGCACCCAGATTCTCACTCAAGTTTCCGAGTCTCTGCCATCGTCCTGGCGGAGACCATTCGGTTTCTGGTCGCATTTTTCGGATCTGGCCACGGTCTTTCCTTAACGCAATCTGAAGCGGTACCAGTCATCGAGAGCTTGCTGGCCTCGACGCCCTGCTTCGGCAGTATCCCGCGCCTCTGTCTCCAGGATCAGCGCTTCGGCTTGTCGGCGATCCACTCGCTTTGCGAGAAACTCCTCGCGTAAGGTGCTTACGGCGAATTCAGCGTCTCTGATCCTTGGGATCACTACCTCCCTGAATCGCGCGGCCGTACGCACCTCCTCAAGGCCGGCCAGCCGGTCTGGCAACTCCCCTGTGTGAGCACTCGCTTCCACCAGCAGGCGGCCACGCCGGTCCTGGCTCGCCGTCGCCTGCACGGCATCTTCCAGACGGTGCAGTTCTCCTGTCGCGGCGTCAAGCGCAAGCCGGCTTTGTTCTTCGAGAAGATCGCGAACGCGAAGCAAGCGCCGCATTGCTCGGGAGACGGCCATCGGTCTATACCTCCTCGGCCAAGCGGGCCATGCGGCGTACGCAATCTCCAAACCGGACTTGCTCGTATGCATCCTGCGTCATGAACGAACGCATCGCTCCCCGTGCTCGCAACGCGCGATCCAGTTCCGGATCCGAACCTGGCTTGTACGCGCCAATACGGACCAGATCCTCTGAACGTGCGTAGACGGCCATCAGTTTGCGCACCAGAGCGGCCTGTTCACGGTGCTCAGCATGAATCACCGCGGGCATCAGTCGACTGATCGAATCCAGCAGTTCGACCGGCGGATACCATCCTTCCGCAGCCAGCGTGCGAGAGAGCACCACATGCCCATCCAGGAGCGATCGCACCGCATCCACCAGCGGATCCTGCTGGTCATCGCCCTCCATCAATACGGTATAAAAAGCAGTGATCGAACCGACCCGGAACTGCCCGGTGCGCTCTACCAGGCGAGCCAATCGAGTAAACACCGACGGCGTATAGCCTTTGGCGGTAGGCGGTTCTCCCGCCGCCAACCCAATTTCGCGTGCCGCCATGGCGAAGCGGGTCAGCGAATCGAGCACCAGCAGCACATGCTTTCCCTGGCCTGCAAAAAACTCGGCGACCGTCGTTGCGGCCAACGCCGCCCGCATGCGCATCAGCGGCGACTGGTCGGATGTGGAAACCACTACCACGGAGCGGGACCTTCCCTCTGTCCCCAGTGAATCCTCGAGGAACTCTACTACTTCGCGGCCGCGCTCTCCCACGAGACCCACCACTGTCACATCGGCCTCGGTGTTTCGGGTCATCATCCCGATGAGTGTGCTCTTGCCTACACCAGACCCTCCGAAGATTCCAACGCGCTGCCCACGGCCTACCGTCAGCAGCCCGTCGAGTACGCGAATCCCCGTGCCCAGAGGTGTTTTGATGGGGACGCGATCAAGCGGAGACCGCACAGCGCCCTCCAGCGGCAGGGAGTGACTCGTCATCGGAGCCCGGCCCTCGTCGATCGGTTCACCCCGCGCATTCAGTACGCGGCCCATCAGCGCGATGCCCACCTCGATCTCCGGGCGCACGCCCAGCGCCGTCACCGGATCTCCGAAGCGAACGCCATCGGTGGTCTCGACCGGCATGGAAAGTACGTTCGACCCGCGAAATCCGATCACCTCCGCCAGGTGCGGGTGGCCAAACTGGTCCTCGACTTCGCAGCACTCTCCCACGGACGCCAGTGGTCCTGCCGATTCAATCGTCTGGCCAACCGATTCGAGCACCTTACCTTGCCAGCGCCAAGGCTGACCGCGTTCTAGTCGAGTAAAGTAGCGCGCAAGTACTCTCGTCACGGATGGACCTCATGGACGGCGTCCCTCTGCACTTCTGCTTCGCTTGTTTGAGGTACAACCATTTGCCCCGCCAATTGCCCCACCCCTTGCCCGGTAATTTGTGCGACCGCCGCAATCGCAGTTCCAGTCCCGGACGCAGCCCTCGGACCGCCAGCACGATCAAAAAAGCCCCGCTCAATTTCTCCCAGCTGGGCGCGAATCCCGATGTCGACCGAGCCCAGTTCAGTCTCGATCGCGCAATCGCCCAGCCGCATCCCCTCACCGGCACGCACCTCGGGTTTCACCCGTAGGTTGGGCAGCAGCGCGAGAGTTTCGCTCCACAGTTCAAGATCAGCTGGTGGCACTTTCACCCGCACCTGCGTTGTCCCTGAAAGCTGCCCTAGTGCAACCCTCACCGCCCCGGTCAGTAACAGCGGATCCATCTGCGCCTCACGACGAAGAATGCGAGCTGTTACTGCCAGCGCCAGCTCAACAACTTCCCTTTCCACGAGGTGTAGATACCGGTCCCGCTCTTCGGCGAACTTTGCGATCAGTTCCACGCCTTGGCGCACTCGCCGCTGCTCCTCTGAGACATGCGCGGCCGCCTGCGCTTCTCTCTCGTTCTGGCGGCCTTCCGACCGCCCTTTTTCTCTGCCCGCCTCAAAAGATCGCCGCGTCTCCTCGGCCAACTGCTGATCGAACTCGGCCCGCAATCCAGCCTCAACACCCCCCTTGGAACGCGAGTGCGCCGGTTCCCCATGGGGACTCGCAACGTCCTCAACTCCCACCTCCCAACCCTGCCAGGCCGGTAGAAAGGGCGCGCCGGGATCGTCAGGATACTGAAAGGCCTCAACGCGCCCGTCCGTCTCGTCTTTCATCGCCGATTCAGTTTTCAGTCCAGCCTGCTGCACGATCTCTCCCATTCACTCTTTCAAGCCAACATCTCGTCGCCGGTCTCCAGCTTGAGAATGACCTTACCCTCAGTCTCCAGACGCCGCGCCAGGTTCAGAATTTCCTGTTGTGCCTGGGCAACCTCGCGCGAGCGAACCGGACCCAGGACTTCCATATCCTCTTTCAGCATCTCCACGGCCCGTGAGCTCATCGCCTTGAAGATCTGAGCACGCAACTCCTCATCGGCTCCGCGCAAAGCCAGAGCTAGTTGACGCTTGTCCACTCCGGAAACGATCTCGCGGATGGTGGCTGGAGGTACGGTCACAAGGTCCTCGAAGGTGAACATCAAGTTGCGGATGCCCAGTGCCAATTCCGGTTGCCCTTCTTCGATGGTCTCGAGAATCTTTTTGGACTCCTCGGCGTTCAGACGGTTGAGCAGGTCGGCCACCGCTTTGAACCCCGAGTAGCTCTTGCGAGCCGTGTCGCCGACACTTTCCAGCCTCCGGTGCAGGATATGGGCAACCTTCTGTGCCATCTCCGGCGAAAACTGGCGCATTTCAGCCAGACGCTGGATCGAGACAACCTTGTGCTCTTCGCTCAGGTTGTCGAGCACCAGCGCCGCGCGCCGGGGATCAAGATGCGCGAGAACCAGAGCGATGGTTTGTGGATGTTCGGCGTCCAGCAGTTTGCCCAATTGCTGCGGATCGGTGCGTTGCAGCTTAGCAAGATTACCCTGCGCCGCCTCCTGTGAGCGCCGGACCAGCATCAGCAGATCGTCGGCCCGTTCCTTTCCGAAGGTCTCCACCAGTAGTCGGCTGGCATAGTCCAGGCCGCCGTGAAGGACAAAGCCCTGGGTCTCCAGAAGTTCCCAGAACTCCTCGAGAACCTCGCCGGAAAGCTCCGGCGTGACCCCCCGCAGATCAGCAAGCTCCTCGGTCAGCCGTTGCACGTCCTGTTCCGGCAGCGCGCGCAGAATCTCCTTCGCCAGTTCCTCACCCACGGCAACCAGCAGAATCGCCGCCTTGCGCAATCCCGGCAGGTTCGCCGACTGGCGATGACGCGCTATCCCGTTCTCGCTTCCCTGTTCCGCCAATCTGTCCTTCTTCCTTTCGCACTGAACCGAATTTGCGGCGCGCCCTTAGTCAGAATGGATCCAGCTTTGCAGCAGACGCGAGCTTTGCGCCGGTTCCCTCTTCAGGTGCCCGCTCACCTGATCGAAGATCTCCTGTACCCGGACCCGCTCCGGATCCGGCTCAGCTTCCTCGGAGGTCAGAATCTGTTTGGGCTGAGACTCCGCTCCCGCCGGAAGTTCCTTAGATCCGGGCTTGGACAACTGTTTGGTCCCCTGTCGCAAGCCTCGCAGGGCCGGACGCACGGCGAAAGTCACCACGATCAGGAGTCCAAGCAGCAATGCGGCGTATTTCACCAGGACCGGCGAATTCTCTGCCGTGGTCAGAACTTGGCCGGGAAGCGAAATCGGTTGCTGGGATCGGTTTTCATCGAAAGCCAGATCCTGGACAGTCAGGACGTCCCCGCGTGTAGGGTCGAATCCGACCGCCGCCTGAGCCAGCGCAGTCAGGTTACGCAGTTCGTCGGTCGACCGGGGAGTCCAGGTTGCCGCCTTGCCGTGCGCAGCGGCTGTGGCCAACCGGTCGTTGACTACAATCGCGGCCGTCAGCCGTCGTACCCGGCCCGGGTTCTCGATCACGTGCCGTACCGTCTTCGAAGCTCCGTAAGTTCCGGATTCTGATTTTGCACTTTGGGGCGAAGACGTCTGTTGCGGGTAAACTGGCAGGGCTTGCGAATTGGGGGCGTTCGAAGCAGCACCGGGAATCCCGGCGGCAACTGGCTGCGCGCCAGTCGTCTGCTCAGTGCGCTGCATGGAAAGAGTGACCGTCTGGTCAGGGTCGTAACTCTCTTCGGTCTCCTCTTTCGCTGCCGGATCGTAGTCGAGAGTGACCGAGGCCCGCACGTTGCCCACGCCCGTCACCGGTTCCAGCGTGGAAGTCAGTTTATCTTCCAGAGCCTGTTCAGCGCTCAGTTGCATGGCCTCCGCGGTCTTCGGTCCCAATGGCAAATTTCCAGACGCGTCCACCAGCACCACGTGATCGGGTGTCAGTCCGTCCACGGCCGAGGCCACTAAGTTGCGTATGGCCTCCGGCTCGCCATCGGCCAGCGAACGATGTCGCAGTTTAATCACCACAGTGGCTTTGGCCGGTCGCTCCTGCTCGCGAAACAGCGAGTCGTGCGGCATCACCAGGTGAATGCGCGCCGATTCCACATCGGCCAGTGTTCCAACCGTGTGTTCTAGTTCGCCCTCGAGGGCGCGCTGGTAGTTCACTTGCTCATCGAACTCCGAGCCTACCCAGTTCGGCTTGTCAAAGATCTCAAATCCCAGGCGGCCGCTTTTGACACCCCCCTTGGCTGCAGTCACTAGGCGCGCCTTATCCAACTGCGCTGCCGGAACCTGAATCCCGCTTCCATCCGGGGTGGGTTCAAAGGAGATTTGCGCCTGAGTCAGTACCTGTCCCGTCTGGCGCGCATCCTCCGGGTCAAGATTGGCGTACAAAACCCGCCAGTCCGGACGCATCGCATACCAGATCAGTCCGCCCGTCAACACGCCAATCAACAGTCCGGCCACCACCGTCCATATCCGCTGGACCGTCTGCATCCCCGCCCAGCGGACCCGGCCGAGCGTCCACAACGCGGCCAGCCGGTCGGTCAGCCCGAGTTGTCCGGGGGGCACCGGTTCGCTCTTCTGCAATTGTGTTCCGGTGGCCATGGTTGAGGTATCCCGTCGCTCACTAACTGGTTATTTGCTCCGCGACCTTCACGACAGATCGGGCAGAAGCCTCTAAAACTGCATCCCAATTACTTGCTGATATGCCTGGACCGCCTTGTTACGGACCGCCAAGCCTAGTTCAAAGGCCATACTCGCCTTCTGGGTCGCAATCATCGCCTGATGCACATCCACACCCGATCCACTCATCAGTCCTGCCGTCGCGGTGCGCGCCTGACTCTCAAGTTGATCCACCTGGCCGACCGCGTCGGTAAATAGATCGGCGAACGGTGAGGGCGCAACGGCCTGCCCACTGGAGGATGCTATTCCCGGCGATCCGCCGATCCCGCCCAGACCTTGTAACCCGGAGACTGCTGTATTGATGGCATTGATCGTGGCTTCCATTCGTCCTCCCACTTACGCCTGCCTAATTACGTCGTCAACTGCGGCTCGCTGTCCAGCTACCCTTTGGCGATTTCCAGGGCCGCGGTGATCATTCCCTTCTCAGCCTGTACGGCGGAACCATTCAGGCCATATGCACGCGTCGCCCCCATCAGGTCCACCATCTCTGTGAGGGGATTAATGTCCGGATATGAGACATATCCGTCCGGACCAGCATCGGGGTGCCCCGGATCGTAGCGTTTGAGCGGGGGCGTGGGGTCCTCAACCACCCCGGCGATATGAACTCCCGGTGCCACCGGTCCTGAAAGAGATCCATTCAGGCCAGGAAGCGTCAGTGCGCTGGACGTTCCCGAAATTGTGCTTCCCACCATTGCCGCTCCTGAAGCCGTATCCTCTGAAGCTGTGTTCAGAGAATCGAGAAATCCGGGATCTCCCTGACCGGCGGCGAAAATCACCTGCTGGCGACGGTAGGGACCACCTGTGGCAGTGCGCGTCGTCTCGGCGTTAGCCATATTGGCCGCTACCACTTCGGCGCGCATCCGTTCCGCCTGCATTGCGCCCCCCGACGTCTCCATCATCCCAAACATATTCATCGTCTCGGCCCCTTTGAAATCATCTACTTGCCATCGGCATGAATAGCGTCCAGCACACGCTGGTACTCCTGCCGAAGCAGGGCGACGCCAGTCTTGAACTTCAGTTGCGCTTCGGCCAGATTCAGGCTTTCGCGGTCCATCGAAACATTGTTCCCATCCGGACGTGCAATCAACCCGTCCACCGCCTTGGGCCGCACCGGACGTGCCCCAGTCCCTTTATCCACATCATTCATCGCTTCCCGCATCTCAGCCTCGAAGTCCATTCCCACCGCTCGGTAGCCAGGCGTATCGATGTTGGCCATGTTGGTCGCCGTTAACTTCGCCTCGCTGGTGGCCAGATCAAGGTACCGTGCGATCTGGTCGCTCAGCCGGGTTTCTATCTGCATTTCCATCGCGATTTCTCCGTCTGCCGCGGTAGCGGATCGGCTCAGTTCGCCATCACGCCAAAGTCGATCTCGCGAGCGGTCAGAACCGAATCGTCGCCGGCCAGAATGGCCGCCCGTTCCAGCACATGCTCGAGCTCCCGTACATTGCCCGGCCAGTCGTGTGCTGCAAGTTTGGCCAGCGCCTCTTGCTCTACACGCTTCACTGGCTCATCGCGTCCCATCTTTTCCAGGAAATGGTCCACCAGCAGAGGCAGATCCTGACTGTGTTCCATCAGCGAGGGGGTGCGGATCAGGAAGACCGCCAACCTGTAGTAGAGGTCGGAGCGGAAGCTGCCCGTCTGGGCTTGATGAGCCAGAGCCTGATGAGTGGCCGCCACGATGCGCACATCCACCCTTACAGTTTCGTTCTCTCCCACCCTCTGCAACTCACCACACTCCACAAAACGGAGCAGCTTGGATTGAAGCGCCAGCGGCATCTCTCCAATCTCGTCCAGAAACAACGTGCCACCGTCGGCAGACTCGATGCGTCCAATCCGACCCTGCACCGCGCCGGTAAACGCACCTCGCGTGTGTCCGAACAACTCTGCCTCTAGAAGAGCCTCAGGAATCGCCGCGCAGTTGATGGCAACAAAGGGTTTGCGGCTCCTTGGCGACAGCCGGTGCACAGCTTCAGCCACCAGCTCCTTACCGGTGCCAGTCGGTCCTTCGATCAGCACCGGCGTCAGGCGTGGCGCCACCAGGCGGACGCGGCGGCTGATCTCGAGCATGCACGGTGCGTTCCCAATCAGCTCAGGCAGCCGCTCAGTTGCTCCCTGGTCGCCTCCCCGGTTCGTCGCATCCATCCGGATCGGTTTGGGCATGGCAATTACTGACTGTAGGCCCGTCGGCGCCGGCAAATTCTCGGTAGAGTTAACCAATGCCCGGTTTGGGCTCTCGGCTGGCTTGAAACCGGTGAAAACTCGCCCCGTGTCCCCCATCGCCTTATTTAGCGCGGGTGCCACATTCCACGCAGCTGTGTCAGTGTCCTGACATTTGCGGAGTGCGTAGAGTAGTTCTTGCCGGTAGGGCCCCCGCGGGCTTTCCTGCACTGGGAAACTCCCCGCGGTCACCAGATCCACCTGAGGAAACGATCCCCGGAAGTCCTTGAGAAACTCCGTCATATCGAGATCGGGGAGCCACGAATCAACGATGACCGCGTCCAGGGTAGCCGCCGAGGCCTCTCCCCAGGCTTGGGCGCCACCTTCTGCCTCATGGACCTGCCAGCGGAGGCCGGTAAGAATCTCCGAGATGCGTTGGCGGAAGCTTGAGTCAGCACTGGCCACCAATGCTGTGCGCTGCCGGATGCGATTGGCTGCGGAAAAGACCGGAACTGGGACGCTTTGCATGACTAATCTCCTAAGAATCAAATAGTTAAATGCTGATTACTGGAACCGGAAACGAGGTCCGTACCTGTCGGAAGCGCCGACATAATCGCGAGCGTGGCCGGCGTTTCCAGGCCTAGGTCGCTCTCCAGAGGAACCACATACCCTTGCCCGCGTACCGTCCGAAGCAATTGCCCTGGAGGTGGATCGCGAAGCTTGCGACGCAGGTAGTTGACGTAGACATCCACAATGTTCGTGGTTTGCGCCGGCTCCATATTCCAAACCGAATCCAGCAGTTGCACCCGCGAAACGCATTGGCCACGGTTTAGCATCAGGTGTTCGAGCAAGGCGAATTCCTTGTTAGTCAGCTCAATCTGCCGGCCGGCGCGGTGTGCCGTATGGTCCAGCCGGTCGAGTTCCAGATCTCCGGCCCGCAACTGCAGGCGGGCTTCGCGCTTGCGCCGCAACAGCGCCCGGCAGCGCGCTCGCAACTCATGCAGACTGAATGGCTTGATCATCAGATCGTCTGCTCCCCAATCAAGACACCGGACCCGCGTATCCACTTCCTGGCGGCCTGTGAGCACCAACACCGGGAGCTCAGCATTGAGAATGCGGATTTCTCTCAGCACCTGCTCGCCGTCTTTCACCGGCATGTTCAAATCCAGAATGGTCAGATCAGGTAGCTCCTGCGCAAAAGCCTCTACCGCAGCGCCGCCATCCAGTGCTAGCCGGACCCGATGTCCGTCGGCCTCCAGACCTCGGCTCAGGAACAGTCCCAGCGCTTTATCGTCTTCGGCGATCAGCAACCTCATGTCAGCCTTTCTGCTGGAGAGTGCCATCCACATCTGTGCACCCTGCGTCCAGCTCCCCGGACTCCAGCAGGCCAACTTAACTTGCGCTAAGAATTGGCCCTCCTTCACCTTCACGCCAGGAGACATGGAACACAAGATTGGAAAGAAGAAAGACTGTGGATGGAGTTCGGGTTCGGAACCGGAAAAGGAAGTGTCCCAAAACGGGTCACTGAGGCTGACTCCGGCCGGATCATCTTGCCATGAGACGCTAGGCCGCCAGCTTCTAAGGAAGCTAAAATGATTGATCCTGCTTGGGTTACGCTCTTACGTCGTGGCTTGCCGTTCGGGACGTTGCCTTGTTTTGATACATCGCCGCATCCGCTCGGTCAAGAACCAGCTTCATGGGCTCACCGGGGATATGTTTGGCCAGACCGATCGACGCACTGATATTCAGATGTATTGTGCGGGAGCTTCCCTGCACCTTATATTTCCCACAAACCCACTCCCGCACCCGATCCACCTGCAGGTTTGCTGATTGCATGCTGCAATCCATAAGAACCAGAAACTCGTCTCCGCCCCAACGCGCGATTACATCGGTTGAGCGGCATACGGACACCAGCTCCGTGGCAAACTGTTTCAACAGCTCATCTCCGACCAGGTGTCCGTATTCGTCGTTCACGCGCTTGAATCCGTCGATATCCAGAATCACCACGCAGAATGAGGCACCGGCGTCAATCCGGCGCACCAACTGGCATTCCGCATAGAGACGACTGCGCACTCCAGTCAGCGTGTCGTGGGATGAGATTTCCTCGGCTTCTTCCAGTCTGGCCTGATATACCGACACTTCAGCCCGCAGATGCTCGATGGCAGCTCTGCCCTCCGCGGCCATCCGCTCTACCGAGCCCTTCAGTTCCCCCGCACTTCTCTCAATTGAAGCGCGGATCTGGCACAAATCCTCCAGGCTGGCGATCTTTTCAAGTCGCGACGTTACCTCGTTGATTTGTCCAGCGCAACGCAGATCCCTTTCGCCTACCGACTCGGCGGTGCGCGCCATGACGATAAGTAGCCCTTTTACTTCGTCCGTCTTCTGTCGATAGTGAACCGCTGTTCGCTTGCCCCAATCCTGCAGTTGCTCCTGAACGCCTCTGTCTGTAGCGGAGATCGCTTCGGGACTCATGTCCGTCGAAAGGCGCTCACCCAGTTTGCCCAGACCACGTTTCAGACCGTCTCCGAGCGCGGGACAAGCTTCTAGACTGCAGCCGCCTATCTCGAACAAAGCAGAGCGGTAAGCGGCGATGGTTGCGGGCAAAGCACCCACTGCTTCCGGCTCTGCCTCAACTGAGGAGACGGCCGGAGCAGCATCAAGATACTTCTTTAGTGAGATCATCGGCCCTCAGGACTGCGCCGACCGCCGTTGCAAGACCGCGCGGACGATTACATGTCCCTATCGGCAAGACTTGGTGTTTTCTAAAGCCGAAATCAAGCTCCAGCCGTATTTTGATTCACTTGTCTGTGGAATATCGGCTGTCCCGGCGGCGCGTCATGAAAGAAAAATCGAATAACGTGCGAACAAGTTGTTGCGATTCGCTTTTTATTCGCTATAATGCGCCCATGGCTGTTACTCGAAGGCAAAAAGAAGTAATCGACTTCCTGGAGTCGTTTGTGTCCCGCAATGGGTATTCTCCATCGTTTGAGGAAATTGCCCGTGGCATGGGGCTGAAGAGTCTGGCCACCGTGCACAAGCACATTACCAACCTGGAAAAAAAGGGACTGCTCGATCGAGTTCACAATCGCAGCCGATCGATCGATGTCCTGCCACCGGGATCGCGAACCCGCTCCAGCGACCGACTCCCTTTGGCCGGGCGCATCGCAGCTGGGCTTCCCGTTGAAACCACGGAGGTTCCGGAGAGCATCTCTCTGCATGATGTAGTCGGTAATCGCGATGTTTTCGCTCTCGAGGTGCGTGGCGACTCTATGCGCGACGAGCACATCATCAGCGGCGATTACGTACTTGTGGAGCGTACACGGACGGCGCGTCAAGGCGAGATTGTGGTGGCCTTGGTGCATGGTGCTGAAACTACACTGAAGCGGTTCTATTCAGAGGGCAGCGTGGTGCGGTTGCAGCCCGCCAACATGGAGATGGAGCCCATTTATGTTCCAGCCGCTCAAGTGGCCATTCAGGGACGGGTATTGGGTGTTCTTCGCAAGTACCGTTAACCGATTGGAATGAACCCCTTAATCCAGTCGCCAAACTCTCCGGGAGGTCGAGGAAGTAGCTGGGCTTCTAAATGGCTAACTTCGCGTTAGGCACCACGACGCCAACGCGCGTAAGAGTGCAGTTTCCACCTGGATCACACCGGTAGTGGACGTGGCCGAAGTAGTCCTGCCAGGAGTTCACGTTGGTTGCCGTGGCAGAGGCGCCTATGGAAAAGCTCTTTCCGTCGCGCGTTTCTACCATCCCCGTGTTGGCGTCGAAATCGGCTACCGTTGCATCGCCTTCGATCATGAAAACTGGAGCAACTGCAGCAACTTGTTGGTATGCGACCTGGCCAGAGACTGGAATTGCAGCGGCCGCGCTGCTGAGGATTGAACTATTGCTGGGTTGATTGCCTCCCGACGCCTGCAAATTGTTCTCAAAAGACGCTTTAGTTGCTACCAATTTGTGGCGGCTCACGGTGGATTTTCCGATATGCTTGGTCTCGAGGGCAGCTGGCTTCGGAGTCGGCAAAGCTGTAGTTTCAGACGGGTTGCTGGCCTCATTCATTGCCAAAGCAGGTTGTCCGGGAATAGCAATCAGGGGGCCGTTCAATCCGGCCACGCTGGCGCTGGCCTGGGCGAGGTTGGTTGTTGCAACCGTTGAGCTAACGGGCCAGATTTGGACGGCAAGCGCAGTTCCTGAAACGATTCCTAGGGAGGCGCCAATCGAGGCGTAAATGAGAGCAAGACCGAATGCGGCTTCTCTGGGTCCAGTTGCGCGCATCCTGCTGTAGGTGCTGCGTTTAGACGTGCCCTCGAAGTACTGCTGATATGGATTTATCGACATTACGCCCTCCTCAGATATTGCCCTAATTCTTTTTGACTCGGTAATGAAGATTCAACAGCTTTTGACAGTGATTCACCATCCTACGAACGGGTGATTGGGAACACACTTGGGTCATTTGTCACTGTGGATGTTCGCCTCGATCTGAAATGTTTAGATGTCATTATTCTGAAACGGCAGAGCTGCACAAAATCCTTTGGAATCAATGTCAGAATTATGCTTCGTGCAATGGAGACGCAAATATACGCTCACGCATTCGTCTGACTCAGCGCTAGGGGGAAGCGCCTCATGTTCCAATTCCGGGCTGCATAGCGGCAAGAGTCCCTTGCTACTTCGCTCTTCCGGCCCGGGTCACGCTCTCAGAAAGATTCCAGTTCACCTACAGATCTCCCGGATGGGGTGAACCTGTGTTCCTTCTGAAGGAAGTTTCTGATTCGTAAGTGTCGGGAATGGGCAAACATCCGGCAACATTACTTGAGTGAACCACACCTTAGTAATGCCCTTCCAACGTCTTTACGGCCCGATGCCTGGGGATTGGCCCAATCATAGGATCCTATTTCAATGTGTAACTTCACCTAATGGCCGTATATTACTGAATATAAATCGAGTTTAAGTTGACCATGTTCATCCAAAATAGGCACTTACGCTCCGGCAAAGAAAATGAGGATACAATGGTTCCGATCATTTCGGAGACCACCTTGTCCAACTCCTTCGATTACCCGTCCATTGCCAAAATGATTGATCACTCTCTCCTGAATCCCTCCTTGAACGCCTTTGAGCTTGAAGACGGCTGTTCGCTCGCGCTCCGGTACAACGTGGCGAGCGTTTGTATCCTGCCCTACGCCTTGGAAAGATGCGCCGAGATCCTCGTTGGGTCTACCGTTAACGCCAGCACAACTATAGGATTCCCGCACGGCGGTCATACGACCGCGATCAAACTTGCCGAGGCTGACCAAGCTCTCCAGGACGGCGGTCAGGAACTCGACGTGGTCATCAACATCAGCAAAGCACGAAGTGGCGACTGGCGGTATATTCACGATGAGCTCGCTGCCCTCACAGAAACAACTCACGCCGGCGGAGCGAAGATCAAGGTAATCTTTGAGAACGCCTATCTAGACGACATTGCCAAGATTCGACTCTGTCAAATATGCGGAGAGATCGGCGTCGACTGGGTCAAGACTTCGACAGGATTCGCTTCCAGCGGAGCCACCCTTCCCGATCTCGAGTTAATGCGGAAGTATTCTCCGTCGAGCGTTCAGGTCAAGGCGGCAGGAGGCATTCGTGATCTCGATGCCCTTTTGGCCGTTCGTGCGATTGGAGTCAGCCGGGTCGGTGCGACGCGAACCGAAGCCATGCTCGAAGAATGCCGCAAACGTCTTGGTCTTGAGCCGATTGCCCCCGTCGCAATGCAGACATCGCCAGCCGGAGACTAGCATGGGCCCATCCAGCAGCGACCTTCGAGACCCGGCCCCGGCCATCGACATTGCGACGACTCGAACACCTAACTTCACGCAAATGAAAGGCCCAGCCTATAAGCCGAGCCTCATTAATAACTGCATGAGATGCGCAAGCCAGCTTATGCCAGCAGTTTCTTGACCTTTTCCTCAATCACATGCTGGGGCACAACGCCAACGATCTGGTCCGCCACCTTGCCACCCTTGAAGAACAAAAGCGCTGGAATCCCGCGAATGCCGTAGCGCGAGGGCGTAGCGCCATTCTCGTCAACGTTCACCTTGGTCACCTTCAACCGGCCCGCATAAGTCGCGGCCACCGCATCCACGGTCGGCCCAATTGCCTTGCAAGGACCGCACCAGACAGCCCAAAAATCCACCAGAACCGGCTGCTCGCTCTTGAGCACCTCCTGGTCGAACGTTGCATCGCTAACTTCCAAAACTCCCAAACCCGACATGCTCCTCCTCACGGTACCTACACAACATATCCAGTGTACCCCGCACCGCACCTCCATAGGATGCGGTACTCTCAATAAAGTCGCAGCCCGCACTCGCGGCGTCAAGAGTTCTTCATTGACGAATCGTTGGCAGTCGGTTCGCGGTTCCTTGGGGTAAGTCCAGGAGATTCTGTCTACCATTGTGGCAATCAAAAGCGCCCGGATCCGTTAAGGATCACGGGCGCTAGAGCAGCCCTCCCCCAGAACTGCCCACGCTGCGAATTTAGGTGTTTCTAGAGTTAATAGCAAGAAATCTTAGGTAATCCGGTTGGTAATCACCAATGGGTGATTGATGGAGAAGTAAATCGATCCAATTGGGATTTTTACCTCAATGACAACCTTTTCACTCGCCGACTTCCAGGCACCTTGAACCTTCAGTCCCTGGCAGCTTCCCAACGCGAGATTGCTCCTTCTTTGAGAAAGCTACATTCCAGGAGCTCAGGCATCAGAAGCCCGGAAAGCGCGTCGCGAACAGCATCGGTTGCCTTGGGTAGACTTCCCTCTCCGTTCACCACAATCAGAACCGCAGGCCCTGCTCCGCTGAGAGCCACGCCGAGGATCCCGTGCGCACCCGCCAACGGCAGCAGCCGCGGAAGCAAAGGACAGATGGGAGCACGATAGGGCTGGTGAATCCGGTCCTGCATGGCTATCCGGAGCAAGTCTTCCCGTCCTTGGGCAAACGCAAGCCCAAGAATCGAAACAGATTGGATATTGGCCACCACGTCTGCTCGCGTATAACTGGCGGGAAGTACTGCGCGTGCTTTGCTCGTCGGCAGAGGGTCGGCCGGAAGGACCACGATAGCTCGCCATTCCGCAGGTGGGACGACTCGTGCCACATGTACCTTCGCACCTTCGCGGGCAGCGGCTACAAACCCGCCTAGCCAGCAAGCTGCTGCGTTGTCCACATGGCCCTCTAAATCGCACGCCTCTTCGAGCATACGTTCAGAGTCCCAACCAAGACGCCCGAAATGAGCAGCCAGCGCTATGCCTGCCAATCTCCCCGCAGCCGAGGAACCACAGCCCATCCCCAATGGAATGCCATTCGCCATCTGGATCGCCAGCGGCACAATCGCCTTGCCATGTTTCTCAAGCAGACGCTTGTAGACGTCGATAATCAGGTTGTCTGCAACCTTGCCGCAGCGATCTGCGTCCCGGCCAGTAGCTTCGATCGCAAATTCCCTCGCCGGCCCGGCCTCAATCTCAAGACCAAAATCAAGAGCCACCGCAGCCGCATCGAAGCCCGGGCCAAGGTTAGCCGAGGTTGCGGGCAGGCGTAGCCGGAGTCGACCGGCATCCGCTTTCAATACTTCGATCATCCCGCATTACCCTTTATCGTCGCCAGCACCGCATCCGCCGTGGCGTCCACCATTTGCGCATTCCTGCGCAAGCCGTCGATCTCCGCTTCAAGGCCCACTTTCTCCTCATCCTTCAAGAGCGTTCCCCGATGGAAGTCGATAGTGTAGTCGGCGTCCTTGAGAGTATGACCGGTCAGCAGAAGTACCACAGTCTCACTGGATTGAATCACTCCCTGTGCCTGCAGCTTCTTTAAGCCCGCCAGGGTAACTGCGGACGCGGGCTCGCAGCCGAGACCCTCAGAACCCAGTTCTGCCTTAGCGATGGAGATCTCCGCTTCTGTGACATCCAGGCACCAACCATCCGTGTCATGAATAACCCGCGCTGCCTTGCGCCAAGATGCCGGGTTTCCAATGCGAATCGCGGTGGCCCGCGTGTGCGCCTCCACCGGCTCCAGTTTAGTTCCCCGGCTCTTCTCGAAGCTGCGCACCAGCGGGTTCGCTCCCGCCGCCTGAATCACTGAGATCCGGGGCACGCGCGTCACCAGCCCCAACTCCAGCATCTCGCGGAAGCCTTTGCCGAGTGCAGAACTGTTTGCCAGGTTGCCGCCGGGCACAATCAGGTGGTCCGGCACATTCCAGTCGAAGGCCTCCGCAATTTCGAACGCCGGCGTTTTTTGACCTTCCAGCCGATACGGATTGACCGAGTTCAGCAGATAGATGTGAGCTTGCTTCACCACTTGTGTGAGCACCCGGACGCAGCCGTCGAAGTCCGTCTTTAACTGGCAGGTAACCGCCCCATAGTCCATCGCCTGCGACAGTTTGCCCCAGGCGATCTTGCCATCGGGAATTACCACCAGGCTACGCAACCCGGCGCGTGCGGCATAAGCGGCCATCGCAGCAGATGTATTTCCGGTAGATGCGCACGCCACCCACTCATAACCCCGCTCGCGAGCCACACTCATCGCCGCGGTCATCCCCGTGTCCTTGAAGGAACCAGTCGGATTCATCCCCTGGTGCTTGGCGAAAAGTTGGTCGATCCCCAACGCTTTCGCTGTCCTCGGCAAGTGATAGAGAGGTGTGTTCCCTTCGAGCAGCGTCACGGCGTTGCCGAAGCTGTTCAATATGGGCAGAAGTTCGCGGAACCGCCAGACGCCGGAGCGATCCAGCGCTTCAGAGGAGCAGCGGCGTTCCCGCCACAACCACTTGAGGGCGCCAGCATTCGGTCGGTCGTGCCCTTGCCGCTGGCCCCACCCGGGATATTCCACCTCAAAAAGGTCACCGCAGAGGGTGCAGCGGAAATCCGGGCTCGACGTCGCGCCGTCCACTCGGGCACCGCATCCGAAACAGCGTAACTGGTGCAGATTGTCGTTCATGCCTTGTCTTTGTCATTCATAGCTGGTGTTTGTCGCTCGTCTCTGGTGTTAGCCTACCAGTTCTGCGGCCCATCCAACGACCGGTCACGTCGAACTGTGTCGTAGGCTGGCGTCAAAATCCCACCATCACGGGCTCCATCTCCAACCGGACACTAAATCGAGCCTCGACGGTCGAGGTGATTTGCCTGGCAAGAGCAAGAATCTCCTCGGCGCTCGCGCCACCACCCTGATCGGGGTCGCCAAAGTTGACCAACGCCAAAGTATGTCGCGAGGAGATGCCAGCCGCGCCTAGGCGGTAGCCCTTGTTGAATCCCGCCTGTTCAATCAGCCAAGCCGCGGGTACCTTCACCTGCCCCTGGCTCCCAGCGCGCTGCCCTGCTGGAAACTGAGGCGGTATCTTCCCGACCAAGTCTGTAATCTGCCGAATCTGTTCCGCGTCGACCACCGGGTTCTTGAAGAAGCTGCCTGCACTTCGACAATTCGGATCGCCCTCCACCAGCAGCATTCCCTTCGATTGGCGAACCCGTCGCACTGCAGCAGCGACCTCGGCCAGACTGGGTTGACCACCTTTTGGGTCCGTTTCCCGCATCGACCGTTGCAGATCGGAATAGATCAGTGTTGGCGCACCGCCAACGGTAAGCCGGTAGTCGACGCGCGTCACGACATACCGTCCGCGATCTGCGGAGTTAAACCGGCTCCGTCGGTAGGCGAATCCGCACTCCGCCGCGCTGAACTCGACAAACTTCCGCTTCTCGAGATCGAAGGCCCGGACCGCCTCAATGGAGGTAGCCACCTCTTGCCCGTAAGCGCCTACATTTTGTACCGGTGTCCCTCCTACGGTCCCCGGAATTCCTGCGAGGCACTCGACCCCTGCGCAACCGTCCTGCACCGTCCGTTCCACAAACCGATCCCAATCTTCACCTGCCGCGACCCTATAGATCCTCTGCCCGTCCGCGATTGAAGTTCCGGCCGTATCAATTCCGCGTAACCCGATTCGAAGAACCAATCCGCCAAATCCTGCATCCGAAACTAGTAGGTTGCTCCCGCCGCCGAGCACAAGCAGCGGATCGCCGCGGTCCCTTGCCCACGCGACAGCTCTGACGATCTCGTCTTCGCTGGCCGCTTCCACTAACCAGCGTGCGGGACCACCAATGCCGAACGTTGTAAAGGGCGACAGCGGTTTGTTTTCTTCCATGAGCATGTGTCCAAGGCTATACCAACGCATTTCAAGGTAAAATAACTGCAGGCAAGTTTCCCTGCCGGAGGCAAAATGTATCCAGAACTGATGGTAATCCCGATGCGCGAGGAGCTTGCGCGCGCTGGCATCCAGGAGACCCGTACCGCCGAGGATGTCGACGCGGCGCTGGCCCAGCCTGGCACAACGTTGCTGGTCGTCAACTCAATCTGTGGTTGCGCTGCGGGCAAAATGCGCCCAGGTGTGCGGCTGGCGCTTTCAAATTCTGCCAACCTACCCGATCACAAGATCACCGTCTTTGCCGGCCAGGACCGCGAGGCAACCGAGCGCGCCCGCAGCTATTTCGAGGGCAACCCTCCCACTTCCCCCGCCATCGCGATTCTGCGTGACGGCAAGCTCGTCTACCTGATGCAGCGCTTCATCATCGAGCAGGCCACCGCGCAGCAGATTGCCGGCGAACTGGTTCGCGCCTTTGACGAGTTCTGCGCCAAGGCAACCGCGTAGCATCACAGATCAAGTACTCATCAGCAGAAAGGCCTCCGCATGCGGAGGCCTTTCTGATTTGCATCATCGATCAGACGTGTCGTCTCTCAGTCGGCGACGGCCGCCTTGGGCAGCGCCTGAACTTTGCTGTGCTTAACCGAGTACGTGAAGTAGATCACCAGGCCCAGGACAAGCCAGCTCAGCATGACAATCCAAGTGATTCGAGCCAGTTGAGTCATCAGGTAGCCGGCCGAGAGAATTCCGAGAATTGGCACAAGTGGCACCAGCGGCGTCTTGAAGGGCCTGTGTAGCTCGGGGCTGCGCACCCGCAGCACCCAAACTCCGGCGCTGACAATGGTGAACGCCAGCAGCGTGCCAATGTTCACCAACTCAGCAAGTTTTCCGATTGGCAGAAACGCCGGCATGATTGCCGCAAAGCACCCAAAGACGATGGTCGTGATCCAAGGCGTGCGGAACTTGGGATGAATGGCGGATGCCCACTTCGGCAGCAGCCCGTCTCGCGACATCGAATAGAACACGCGCGTTTGTCCAAGCAGCATGACCAGCATCACCGTTGCAAGCCCGAAAACTGCGCCCACCTTTACGAGCATCGACCCCCACCCTACGCCGGTTGCGTCAATGGCAAGAGCCACCGGCGCCGCGACGTTGAGCGTCTTGTAGCTCACCAACCCGGTCAGCACCATCGACACCAAAATGTAAAGGATGGTGCAGACGACCAGCGACCCAAGGATGCCGATCGGCATATCCTTTTGTGGGTTCTTCGCCTCCTGCGCCGCGGTCGACACTGCGTCGAACCCGATATACGCGAAAAAGATCGATGCAGCCGCTACAGGGATCCCACCCCACCCGAAGTTACCGTGTCCGTCCGGCGGAGGAATAAATGGATGCCAGTTGGCGCTCGCCACCTGTGGATGGCTGAACAGAAACAGGCCGCCCACCAACAAAAAGATACCCACAATTCCCAGCTTGATGATCACGATCGCCGAGTTGAAGTTGGCTGATTCCTTGATCCCGATCACCAGAATCGTCGTAATCACCAGCACAATCAGCACCGCGATCAGGTTGAAGAATCCCGTCACATGCTCCAACCCCACATCGCTGACTCCTGGCGGCAGCGACATCTTATCGATCCAAATGCCTTGATACCTCACCAGTATGTTGCCTGTAGTCGTCGTCAGGCTCGGAGGAAATACGATCCCCAACTGCTGCAGCAGGCTGTTGAAGTATGCCGCCCATCCGGCAGCAACCGTCGAAGCGCCAAAGGCGTATTCCAGTGTGAGATCCCAGCCGATGATCCAGGCCACCAGCTCACCCAGCGTCGCGTACCCATACGTATACGCCGATCCGGCGATGGGAATGATCGAGGCAAATTCGGCATAGCAAATCCCGGCAAAGGCGCAGGTAATGCCCGCCAGCACAAAGCTGAGAGCGACTGCCGGCCCCGCGTGGAGCGCTGCTGCCTGCCCTGTCAGCGTGAAGATGCCGGCGCCAATCACGGCCCCAATCCCAAGCGTAATCAGATTCAGCGCGCTCAGTGAGCGTTTTAAGGTGTGTTCGCCGGTTTCACGGGACTCCTCCGACAGCATCGACATTGGCTTAATGCGGAACAGTCTGGACATGTGTGAGGGATTTCCTCCTATTTAGTTGAACTCAGATTGAAGGGGTCCCGTCTTCAGATGGGCTCTCTGAACGTCGTGACCAAAATAGATAGACAGGAATGCCGAGCAATACCAGAACCAGGCCCGGCCACGTGTACTGGGGCTTGTATCGCAATAATACGACACAAATCCAAGCGGCCATCACAATATAGAGACCCGGCAGCACAGGATACCCCAGCGCCTTATAGGGCCGCGGTGCGTCTGGCCGCTTGAATCGCAGCACAAACAGGCCCAGGATTGTCAGGATGTAGAAGACCAGCACCGCAAAGATGATGTAGTCCAGCAATTGACCATACGAGCCCGAGACGCATAGAAACGTGGCCCAGACAGCTTGGATCATCAGCCCTGCAACCGGCGTCTTGAACCGTGGATGCAGCTTGCCCACAGACTTGAAGAACAGCCCATCCCGGCTCATGGCGTAGTAGACGCGCGCCCCTGCCAGCGTCAACCCGTTGGCGCAACCGAAGGTCGAAATCAGGATGGCCCCCGCCATCAGCCATGCGCCGGCGGAGTGAAAGATTTGCTCCAGTGCTGCTGTTGCAACTCGATCTTCCGCCGCGTACTGCACGCCCCGCGCCATCACCGTCGCGCCATTCGGGTCCCCGTGCATGGGCAACACCAATATGTACGACAGCGATGCCAGAAAATATGCCGTCAGCACAAAGCCCGTGCCCAGGACCAGCGAAAGCGGGATGTTACGTTTCGGATTCTTCACCTCACCGGCAGTGAACGTAATGTTGTTCCACGCGTCAGACGAGAACAGTGACCCCACCTGAACCACGGCAAGAATCACCAGCGCATTCACCAGGACCATCGGTCCGCCGATGCCTACCTGTACAGGGTGCAACGAGTTCCAGCTGGCATTCTTCCAGAATTCCGTCCAACCGGCGCCGAAGTTGGCATTCCATGCGGTAGCATTTCGCCCCACCGCAAACGCAAGAAGGATCAACGCAGCCAATGACAACGCCTTGGCCGTAGTGAAGACGTTCTGGATCAGCGACCCGAGTCGAACGCCGAAGATGTTCACGATGGCCAGAAAAAAGACAATCACGATCGCCGTAAGATTGGCCGTGTTGACGCCGATCTCCATGTTGCCCAACACCATCGGCCCCACCGGCAAAGCGGGAACATGCGCGATGTGCCACAGCCAGTGCGTCGTCGAAATAGCAGGGAAGAACACACCAAGGAATTTCCCGAATGCCACGCAAACCGCCGCAATGGTGCCCGTCTGGATCACCAGAAACAGCGTCCACCCGTACAGGAAGCCCGAAAGCGGTCCCAGCGACTCGCGCAGATAAACATACTGCCCGCCGGCTTTGGGCATCATGGCCGCCAGCTCTCCATAACTGAGCGCGCCAATCATGGTCAGGATGGCCGTAACCACCCACGCACCCAGGTAAAGCGCCGGAGAGTTGGTGCCCCTGGCAATGTCCGCATCCACAATGAAGATGCCTGACCCGATCATGGACCCGATAACGAGTGCCGTTGAGCTGAAGAGGCCGAGAGTAGGCACCAACCGGGGAGAGTTGGATGAATTGGCAGCTTCTGAACTGGGTGTGAGGTCTAATGTAGTCACTTGAAGAAGTTTTAACGGATTTCGACGTGAATGTCTTTCTTTTTCTCAAAGTGTATGAATTCAGGACACATTGTGCAAATTCAGTACACTGACCATCTCATCCAATGGGTCATCAGAAGAAAGTCTGAGAGCACGTTAACCCTTCAACCCAATTCTGCCATCCATCTGCGAAACTCGGCCGCCGGATCCGCTTGCCGAAATAGGGCCTCGGATACTGCCACCACACTCGCGCCCGCAGCCAGCACCTGAGCCGCCGTGGCAAGCGTAACCCCTGCCGCCGCTACCAGCACCGGCCCAACTCCGGCTTGAGCGCGCAGTTTCCGCACACCATCCACACCGATTGCAACCTTTGTAGTCTGCTTGGTTCGCGTCGGAAAGATAGGACCGATCGAGAAATAGTCCGCCGGAGCCTGCAGAATTCCCGGAATCAGGTTTTCGCTTCCGCCAAACGTTCCTACGATCCGGTCAGCTCCAAGTATGCGCCGCGCCTCCGCAGGCGTGACATCCCCATCATCCACATGAACCCCATCAAAGCCAGCTTGTTCCACCAGGTCCACCTGGTCATCCAGAACCAGCCTCACTTGACCCGCAGGCAGTGCAGCCCGAAGAACCGCGGCATCCGCCAGCAACTCTTCGTCGGCGCCACTCTTGTTCCTGTATTCAAGGAGAGTCACGCCTGCATCGGCCAGCGAACAGCCCAGCCTGTGCAGAAACTCCTCGCGACCCGTGGGAGGAATGGTGGAAGCATCAAGAATGGGATAGAGGATGGGAAATGAGATAGGCATAAAACAAGGTTAGTCGATCGGGGCCAGGGAACTTCTTGTCTGCTCAGCGCGTTCCCTGAACCCTGATCTCCCTTCCCTGCCTCCACTACATCTCGTCCGCCGAAGGCCCATAAGTGCCTGGCAGAGTCTTATCAAGCAGCCGCAGGTAAGCGCCTAACTGGGCTCGGTGATGAACCGCGTGGTTGATTACCCAGTCGCGCCACACGCGATACTTCGAGTCGTCGATCCAGGCTTGATCGCCAGCCACAAACTTCCAGTTCTCATCCCACTTTTCGGGTGCGAGGCTGGTCAGTGCAGTCTTGGCCTCCGCAATCTGCTTGTCGAATTGCTTCAGCATCGCCTCTTTGGAGACAGGAATATAGGGCTCGAATTTGTGGTCTGCTGGAAATGCCAGCTTATTGGTGGTCAAAGTGTGAATCGCCCAATCTCCAGTTGTGTCCGACAGGTGTCCAGCCAGCCTGCCAAGGCTGAATGATTTGGCGTGAGGTTTCCAGGAGAAATCAGCATCAGCCGGAATCGCGTCAAGGATCTTGCGTGTCTTGGCGCTTTCGCGGTCATACTCGGCAATCAGTTCTTTTTGAAAGTCCATCGTGCAACCTCCATGTTGCGAGGTAAGCATAACGCAATTTCGCACGGCAAGCGAAGAAAATACGAAAATATTTGGGGCTTTTCTCGCAGCATCCGGACGAAGCTATAGAAGATCGGGCTGGCCGGTGCCGGAGCCGTCATTTCGGCAAAGCAAAAGCCACATACGTCCCACCTGTTGGCCCCTTCGGATCGCGTGCACCGCTTGCGGCAATCACCACGTACTGTCGCCCATCGATCATGTAGGTAGCCGGTGTTGCGACTCCCGAAAACGGCAATTCGGTTTCCCAAAGCAGCTTCCCGTTGCTGCTGTCGAAAGCGTGGAACTTCCGGTCATAAATAGTGGCTCCAATAAACAGCACCCCACCCGCAGTCACAATTGGGCCGCCGTACATCTCAGTCCCGGTGTTCTTCATTCCCTGCTTCGCCAGATCCGGATACTCGCCCAGTGGAATCTTCCACGCATACTTTCCTGTCGCCAGGTCAATCGCATTGAGCGTGCCCCATGGCGGTGCAATCGCCGGGTACCCATCAGGATCGAGAAACTTCCGGTAGCCCGTGAATGCGTAATTTTCCTGCTCATCTTCCCGGCTGTTTCCCTGCGCCTTCGGGCTTTCTCTCACACCCATGAATCTCAACAGTGCCTCAAGGTCCGGTCCCTGCACATCGGGCATCGGCGGCATCTGATTCTTGCCATTCTGAATCACCTCGACGATCTGCTTCCTGCTCAACCGGCTTCCCACGCCAATTAGCATCGGAAATGCCGGCGCAATTCCCTCCATGTGGTCCCCGTGGCAAACGGCACAGCGATCCGCGTAAACCTGGGCTCCCGCCTTGTCTGCCGGCGCCTGCGCTGTCATCGCTTGCACAGGAAGTGCACCCAGTTCCTTGCCCGCCTCGCCTTTTGCAGCCGTCGGACTCGTGCGCAGGTATTCGATCAGCGACTTCATCCGAGCGTCATCGATGTTTGGAAACGACGGCATCCGCCCGTTCCCGTTCTTCACGTTGTCAGTCACCTTCTCAACCGTCAACCGAGTCAATACATCCACAAGCGAAGGAAAATCAGGCGGGGCTCCAGCGCGATTCGTGCCGTGGCACATCGCGCACTGATTCTGATAGACCTGTTCCCCCGGGCTCCCGCCGTGATGCGCTTCGACCAGTCCCCCGGTCCACGCCATCTCTGTCGCGTTCACATACAGAGTGTTCGTTGCCGGATCTATCGCCGGACCACCCCACTCCGCGCCGCCGTCAAACCCGGGAAAGACCACCGTCTGCTTTCCCACCTCCAGAGGCACAAACTGCCCGTCGCTCGTGAAGCTGCGAAACTCGTTCACTGCCCACGCATGCGCCTCAGGCGTGCGATTCGTCAGCATATCTTCCGTCAGCCGCTGGCGGGCAAACGGCTCAGGTGCATCCGGCTTAGGCTGTGTCGGCGCGGTCACTTCACCAGGCACCGTGCTCTTTGGATAAGGCAGTTCACGAATCGGAAACAGCGGCTTACCCGTGACGCGATCGAATAGATACAAATACCCCTGCTTGGTCGTCTGCGCCAGGGCATCCATCGTCTTTCCGTCGCGCTTCACTGTGTAGAGCGCCGGCTCCGAAGGAAAATCTCGGTCCCACACGTCGTGATGCGCACCTTGAAAGTGCCACAGCCGCTTGCCGGTATTCGCATCCAGCGCGAGCAACGTATTCGCGTAGAGATCGTCGCCCACCCTATCGCCGCCATAGAAGTCGAAGACCGCCGAACCCGTCGGCACGTACACGATTCCCAGCTTTACATCCAGCGCCATACCCGCCCAGTTGTTCGCCGCACCGGCCGTCTTCCACGCCTCCGGTGGCCATGTCTCGTAACCTGGCTCGCCTGGACGAGGAATGGTGTGAAAACTCCAGCGCATTGCGCCTGTGTGTACGTCAAACGCGCGCACATCGCCTGGCGGCGCTGGATGCGTCTCCGGATTGCGCCCGCCCACGATAATCAGATCCTTGTAGATGACTCCCGGCGTGGTCAGCACAATCGATTGCTTCTCAAAATCGCCACCCAATCCCCTGTCCAGTCCCTTGCGCAGGTCGATCCTTCCGGTCTCACCAAAACTTAAAATCGGTTTGCCTGTCTCCGGATCCAGGCAATAGAGAAAATTCATCACCCCTGCAAAGAGCCGTTCTTCCTTGCCGTCAGTCCAGTACGCTATCCCACGCGCGGGTTGCTTGCCTCCTGCAACACCTGCGTCGAACTTCCACTTCAGCGCGCCTGTCGCCGCGTCCAAAGCCACCACTTTCTGCGTCGGCGTATACGCGTACAGAGTCCGCCCCACCACCAGCGGATTATCCTCGAGTCCGCCTTTCTCGCCCGTGTCGAAGGTCCACGCAACTTTAAGTTGCTGTACATTCGCGCGGTTGATCTGCTTGAGTTGTGAGTAGTGGTCGCCCTCCGGCCCACCGTTGTACACAGGCCATCCAGTTGTGCTCTGCGCCGCGCAAACTCCGCATAGTAAGGATGAAACAAATACTCCAAAGACAGACTGCCGGTTCATTCTCTTCACGAGATCCTCTTTTATTTGTCGGGCTGTTTTGTTTGCTATGCGGTGTACTTGATGATCGTCATGAAACCGTAATCCATGTGCAGTTGTTGATGACAATGCAGCAGCGTGTCGCCAGGATTGTCGGCCGTAAAATCCACCGCGACCGTTTGCAGCGGCATCACATTGATCACATCCTTGCGCAGTCCGCTCAGATCCTTTGATCCAATCTTTGCCACCTCAAACGTATGCCTGTGCAGATGAATCGGATGCTGATCGCCGCTTCCGTTGCGCAGCACCAGTCGATACCGCTTGCCTTGTGTCACCTTGATCGGGTCCACGTCCGGCCACGACTTGTTGTTGATCGTCCAGGTGTCAAACTTCGATCCCTTTTGCGCCCCGATATCGTGAAAGGTCAGCGGGATGGTTTCATCTGGCGCGCTCGCAGCCGTGCTTGCCGCGAATTGCGTGTAATCCCACTTGCTCGTAGCAGGATCGGTCCACACCGGAGCTCCCGTCTTTCCCGCGTACTCCACAACCACACCCAACCCCATCTTGCGCGCCTGCTCCAATGTCGATCCAAGTACCCATACACCCGGCTGGTTCATCTCGACCACAGCGTCCACCCGCTCTGCCACAGCCAGCGAAAGCACTTCCACCGCAACCGGATTCAGGACTGGGTTCCCATCCATGGCGATCACCTTGAAGGTATGCCCCGGCAACGCAAGCACCACGTTTTCCGTCGCGCTCGCGTTCAGCAGCCGCATCAACACCCGTTGCCCCTGCTTTACGCGAATCGGTTCGCCAGCGCCCAGCATGTGCTGGTTCACAGTCGCATATTGATAGCCCACATCAGATCCCGTCGTCAGCGGCTGATTCGCCGATGCCATCCGCATCGTCTGCACCATGGGCACAAACGACGGCCCCCAATGATGAATCGCCAGAAAGATCTCCTGGTCGAAGTGGCCCCCGTCTTGTCCCCCGCCCGGCTTCCCATCCACCAGCAGAAATCCAAATTGTCCGCTGTAGGTGCCCAGCGTCAAATCACCACCTGCCCCCGCATGTGTGTGGTACCAGCGCGTCCCCGCAGGTCGCGGAGTGAACGTGTAGCGCAGCTGACCGCCCGGCGCAATCATCGGCGAACCTTCTTCCATCGCCCCATCATTCAACGAGTCGATGGCCAGCCCGTGCCAATGAACAATATCCGGATTCGCGCTCGTGTTCATTACGTCGATCGTCACCGGCGCGCCCTCGTGCAGTCGCAGCATCGGTCCCGGAACTTGCCCGTTATAAGCCGTGGTCTTCACCACAACGCCCGGCGCAATCTCCAAATTGCAGTTCTCAATTTTCAGCGTGTAGTCCGCCTTGGACAGAGGAGGCGCCGAGAATCCAGCGGCCCGAAGTTCTCTTGGCGCAAGAACTGCTGCGGCTAATCCGCTACCCAATACCACGCCACCACTCCGCAAGAAGCGCCTGCGGTCCATTTGAGTCATCGGAATCCTCGCCACCGTCATTCCCGCTCCATATTCTAAGGCGGCGGGCCTTGAGTCTCACAGCGCACGAGGACAGGAAGCCCGATGCATCCCTCAATGTCGGCGAAGCTCTTGGTGTCCCGAAACGTCTGTTAGCGGAATCGCGAAGAAGCAAATGCCGCGGAGAATGCCTCTGTCCACCCCGCAACCGGTTCTCCGTTCGGTTGGCAATCGGCACAAAGCGGAGGCGAGCCGTTCGGCGGCACCTCGGTCGGAAGGGGAAGACTCGGAGCCGGAGGCTGATTGACCGCCAGGTAGTACCCATGCTGATAATCCCAATTATCGGGAATTCCATAAGGAGCAGTCATGTTCGCAGGCCATGGTTTTGCCGGCCCGGCATGTCCCAGCGCCGCATGCCACCAGGGATGCCCAACCGCGATAATCCCCGAAAAGATATTTCCCATGGGAAACGCCCAGCTCAGCACTTCGTCCTTGCTCGATGACAGGACCGAGATCTGCCCAATCTTGTCCGCGGCATCCGCAAACTCATCGGTTAGCGCGTTGTCGTCCACCGCGCCGGCCATAATCGTTACCTGCCTTACCGGCAGACTCATGCTGGAAATAGTCGACAGAATCACCCGCGCCCCAAGGCTATGCGAGGCAAACGACACGCTCGCCGCATCCACGAAATTGGCGTCCACAAACTCGGCAATCATCACCCCGGCATCGTCCGCAACCTTGGCTTCCACCATGTAGTCCAGCCCGTGCGCCCAGATCGAATCCCCCGGCCACAGCAACCCAACAAATGCGGAACTCGGCTGAGGCAATTGCAGAATGCTCCCCCAGTTAGACAGGCAGTCAATTCCATCCGACCGGTCCACATTGAACCCGTGCGTCGCAATCAATACATGCCGGCCCCGAATGGAGCCGAGCATGTCATTCAGCGTCAGTCCCGTATAGTTGTTGATGCTGGTGCCCTGATTGACAGATACAGTGGCGGCCAATTCCCCACCCACGGCCGAAAGGCGGCAATCTAGAAATTGAGTCATTGTCGCCTACTTCTTCTTCACTGTTTGCATCGCGTTCACAGCGGTAGCAAGCGCGCTTGATAGATCTTTCGCTACCGGCGCAAGCGGCGTTGCCAACAGACCCACCAGCACTGCCGGCCCCACGCTGGGAAACGTCCAGAATTGACTGCCTGCTAGGCTCCATCCAGCAGCCAGAGCCAGCAGGACTGACATGAGCGCTGCCAATCCGCGAGTTCCGTTGCGATAATTCTGATCAGAGAGTTGGTACGCTTCATCCAGCATCGCCGTCACAATCAGATCGAACCGCGAATACACATCGCTCTCCTGCTGTGTAAGCGAGGTTCCCGTCGAGATCTTCCCCGCAACCGATTTCAGCACATCCGAATCCACGTTCGTCCTATCGGCCAGTGCCTTGGCATTGCCCGCGCTCATATGCAACTTGATCAGCGATTTGGCAATTGCCTTCTGGCCGCTCAAATCATTTCCGTTCACCCAGTTCGCTTTGATCGTCTCTAGAATGTTTTTGCGTGGCAGAGCGTTCAATGGCTTTGCAGGAAGGCTGTCCCCCGTCTGGTCCGGCGCCAGGCCTGTAACGACTTCATTGATGTGCTTCAGGCCAATACGGTTGATTCCTGGAATCACCGCCTTCAACGCGTCCACCAGCCCAAAAGCCGCCGTCCCCAGTCCCCCAACAGCAGTCACAATTTGCCCCAGCGGTATTGCGGCAAAATTAACGTCCATCTTTCTCCCTCGTTGTTTTCACAGCATATATATAGGCAATTCTGCGTGAAGTAAAGGGAGATTTCATCAGCCGATGGGTTTCCCCAGGAAGCGGGTCCTTGCACTAAAGTCCTCCATCGCAAGAGGGATCAGTATCCGCTGGACCCCGACCGCCGTTGGGCAACATTACTCCAGGAACCGATCTATGAGCGGCCCATCAGGCCGATTTCAAAAGGTTTCCGGTAAACTTGTCGAATGAAGACGCCCGCTTGGAAGAATCTGGAGAGGGCCATAGAGGCCGACCAGTGGATCGCTGCACGGAAATTGATTAAGACAGAACTGAAGCGCGATCCAAAGGATCACTGGCTTCTGGGGCGCCTAGCATTGACGTATTACGAGCAACGAAAGTACGACCAGGCCCTTTATTGGGACGTAATGGCTTTGCAAGAAGCTCCTTATTGCCCGCTTTTGATCTGGGACTATGCAGGGACCCTAGCCATGCTCGACCGCAACGATGAAGCTCGTCTGCTTTATCGCTGGCTTCTGAGTTGGGGAGAAGAACAGCTGGCATATGGCGAATGCGGAGAAGGAATCCGCTGGGCCCGTGCTCTGATCGCAGATTGTCATTACCGCATCGCTTGTATTTGGGATGAGAAACGGCAGTGGAAGAGGGCGGCGACCGAATTCGAAAAGTACCTTGTTATGCGGAGGTCAGGATATGGCAGCATCTATTCGCTGCAACAAGCCAAGGCGGAATATGCAGAGGTGCAAGCCAAGGTGAGGCGGTGACCTGAATTCAAAGCTAGAATTGCCGCCAACACGCCAGTTACTCACTCTTCAAAAGCCCACCTAACCGAAACCGTCCGCCGCTCATCTATAAATATGCATCAACAAGTTTTCTAGGCCAACTCCGCCCAGCCTATTCCGCCGCTTGCTTCGCCAGAAACCGCTCCATGAACTTGGTATCGAACTCTCCTGCGCGAAACCCTGCATCCGCAAAGATCGCCTGATGCAGCGTGATCGAAGTCTCGATTCCCTGCACAATAAACTGGCTCAGCGCGCGTTCCATCTTCGCGATGGCCTCCGCGCGGTCCACCCCGTGCACAATCAGCTTGGCAATCAACGAGTCGTAATACGGCGGCACGACGCCCTCCGCATATTGCGCCGTATCCACGCGCACCCCGTTTCCACCAGGCACGTTGAACGCCGTAATCTGCCCCGCCGATGGAGTGAACTTCTGCGGATGCTCAGCATTGATGCGACACTCAATGGCATGTCCGCGTATCTCAAGCTTCGCCGGCAGAATCGAGTCCAGCCGCTCCCCAGCCGCAATGCGCAACTGCGCCTTCACCATATCCACGCCGGTGATGGCCTCGGTCACCGGATGCTCCACCTGGATTCGCGTGTTCATCTCGATAAAGTGCAGTTGCCGGTCTTCGTCCATTAGGAACTCCACCGTCCCCGCGTTCTGATAGCCGATTTCCGCCAGGCACCGGCAAAGCGTTTTGCCAATCTCCTCGCGCATCTTCGGCGTTACCTGCAGGCTCGGTGCCTCTTCAATCAACTTCTGATGCCTGCGCTGTATCGAACACTCGCGTTCAAAAAGCGAAACCACGCTTCCGTGCTCATCGGCGAGGACCTGGAACTCGATGTGGCGAGGTTGCTCAATGAACTTCTCCATGTATAGTTCGCCGTTACCGAAGGCGTTGGCTGCCTCCGCATTGGCCGCATGGAAAAGATTTGGCAGTTCCTCTGCATTGCGCACAATCCTCATGCCGCGGCCGCCGCCGCCCGCCTTGGCCTTGAGGATCACCGGGTAGCCCACCTTCTCGGCCCACTCCTGCGCTTCTGCGGCAGTCGCAATCACACCGTCTGAACCGGGCAGAATCGGCACCTTCGCCTTCTTCATTGCCTGGCGTGCTTTCTCCTTCTCGCCCATCAGGCGCGTCACCTCAGGCGGAGGTCCAATGAATTTTATGTTCGATGCGCGACAGACTTCGGCGAAGTTGGCGTTCTCGCTCAGCAACCCATAGCCTGGATGGATCGCCTCCACATCGGCGATCTCGGCAGCGGAAATCACCGCGGGCACATTCAGATAGCTATCCGCCAGTCGCGGCGGCCCAATGCAGATGGCCTCGTCTGCAAAACGAACGTGAAGTGAATTGCGATCCGCTTCACTGTAAATGGCGACGGTGCGAATGCCGAGTTCCCGGCAGGCGTTTATAACCCGCAGCGCGATTTCGCCGCGATTGGCAATCAGTACCTTACGAAACATTCAGGACCCTAACTCAGACGGATAGAAAAGAGAGGCTGCCCATATTCGATGGGCTGGCCGTTGGAAACCAGGCATTTGACGATCTCGCCGGAAGCATCCGATTCGATTTCGTTCATCAGCTTCATGGCTTCGACGATGCAGATCACCTGGCCCTTGTCCACGTGATCGCCAACTGAAACAAAGGACGAGGCGCCCGGCGAAGGTGAACCATAAAATGTGCCAACGATCGGCGACTTTACCAAGTGCAGGCCCGCGTCCGAGTCCGGTGCGGCTTCAGGAACTGCATTGGGAGCGGCAGGAGTCGGGCGTGCGGCCGGCACCGATGCTTCCCGCGCACCGCTCAGCATCCGCGCTAGATCTCCCGCACCGCTGCCTTCCGGCTGCGTGAATTTTAGCCGGATGCGCGTTTCACCGCGGTCCAGCTCAAATTCGCCGACCTGATTTTCCTTGAGAAAATCAATCAGTTGTTTCAGATCTTCTATATCGTCTGGATTCAGTGGATTCATTCGTTCCTTGACTCTTCCTGTTTCTCAAGAGAGGTTCTTGTTCAATCCGTTCAAAGCTCAATCAGGGCCTTGGGTGCGGGTGTAAGCACCTGTCCGCCGGTCCGCGTTACCGCCACCATGTCCTCAATGCGAATCCCAAACCGGCCAGCCAGATAAACTCCAGGCTCAATGGTGATCACCATGCCGGGGAGCAGCCTGGCCGTTTGTCCCGCTGCAATACGCGGCGACTCGTGAATCTCCAGTCCGACCCCGTGGCCTGTGGAGTGGGAAAATGCCTCTGCCAATCCCGCCTTGCGCAATACCCCTCGGGCGGCTTCGTCCACTTCCCCGCAGCTGGCGGCAGGGCCCACTGCGGCAATGGCCGCATCCTGAGCCTCCAGCACTGCCTGGTACACATCCCGCTCTGTTTCTCGCGGCTTGCCCAAATACACTGTACGTGTCATATCCGAGCAATAGCCTCCGAGGATTATACCGAAGTCGAGCACCAGGAACCCTCTGCGCGGTAGGGGGGCAGCGGTGGCCCGTCCATGCGGCAGCGCTGAACGCAAGCCCGACGCCACGATCGTCTCAAACGACATCCCGTCCGCTCCCAGCAGTCGTGCCTGGTATTCCAACTCGGCAGCCACTTCGAATTCCGCCAAGCCGGGCCGGATGAAGCCAAGAATATGCTCGAACAGTTTGCAGCCGGCCAGTGCCGCTTCGCTCATCAACGCCAACTCTTCGTCGTCCTTGACACGCCGCTGCGGTTCCACCAGCGGTGCGGCCAATGGAACAAGAAAGATACGCCTCAGCTTTGACGGCAACGCATTCTTCCACCGCGTCAGCTCGGCCACTGAAGTCCACGCCGGATCGATCCCCGCGCATTCCACTCCCGGTTGCGCGGCAAGCCACTCGACAGCCGCCACTGCCGGCGATCCCGACACAATCTGTACCCGCGCAGCCTCAACCTCATCTGCAGCCTGAGACGTATAGCGTCCATCGGTAAACAGACGCGCAGTTCGCTTGGTAACAGCAAGCGCCGCACTGGAGCCGGTGAATCCTGTGAGATAGCGAAGGTCGGGGAGATGCGTGACCAAAAGCCCCGGCAATCCGGCTTTCGTCAACCTGCGGCGTAATTGACCGATGCGGCGAAAATGGTCCACCTGTCGAGAATAAATCACGAAGGGGCCTAGGATGCGGATGCCGCATTCGCCGGATGAAAGCAAGACCATAGCGGACAAGCGCAATCCTGGGCCGCACCGTCTATTCGGTGATCCCTTATGCGGGCGAATGAAGGAGGGTTCAACTCTCCGTGTAGGCAGTTGAGGTTTTGCAAAATCAGTGACACAGAATCACCGAACTTGGTGCTGTTTACTGAGCGAATGCCCTTGCAAATTCGAGAAAACGTCAAAAGGTCTCTCGGGATTGAATGGGAGGTATTTTAGCCAATGACTCTAATCGAATTGCTTGGCTTCTGGCTCATTTTTCTCACTGCTGGATGTATCGTCGGAATCTTTGAGGTCGACTGTTCAAGATTCCTCGGTTGGTGGGCGTGGCTCCCCGCTGCGGTACTCGGCACGGCCATTGCCTGTTGGTGGTGTTGGATTGCTAGAAAGGGCTTTAGCGAGATGCGGCGTTCCAGAAAGATATCTTCTTTGGTTAACGCGTCGTGCTTGCCGGTAATTGCTTTTTGTGGTCCAGCAGGAGCTGGAGTTATGCTCGCACCGGTAGCCCGTTGGTGGGCTGTCATCCCAGCAACTCTTCTCGGTCTTCTCTTCCTCTTGTCAAGACGTCGAAGAAATAGAGGATAGATTTCAGCGCGCAGAAAATCTATGCGCCGATTGCCGTCCCTTACAGCGCCGGGCGCACCGGCTTTTTCTGCTCCGGATCGATTTCCGCTTCGGCGGCGTGCATATCCGATTGCCGATCCATCCACTCATCCAGCCGCGACCGCTTGAAGCGCCAGCGATTGCCAAGCTTGAAGGCCGGCACAAAACCCTCCGACGCATATTTATAAAGAGTGTCCGGCGAGATACCAAGGTAATCGGAGGCGTGGCGAATATCCATCACCTCGCGCACTTCAGGAACCAGCAGGTTGGATCGGGTCGCGACGTTGCGCATGAGTGCCTCCCGGCATCCGAGATGCCTCAGGGCGGATTCCGGCAAATCTGCCGGTAGTCTTGTATATAACGCGGTTTCACCCGTCACTTCAAGGGTTTTCAGAGAGTTACAGGAAATTCATAGGCTTTGCGCTTCCCGATCTGGAGCGCGCCGTGGCCAGAAATCCGTGCAAACACAGCCGGTTGGGTATGCGCAGGTGCTGAGGGCAAGCCATTGGGCTGTTAGGACGGATGGTGCGTCCGCGCGGAATGATCCACCCCTCGCCGACATCCAATTAAGCCCCAAAAAAGGAGCGGGCCGGGAATTGAAATCCCCGGTCCGCCTTTTCACCTCTCTGGTCTGGTGATGCGTCTTAATTCTGGTCGTCGCGGCGATGCAGGGTGGGCTGGTCGCTGGTATCTGACCCATTATTCGTGCTCGACGTGCTCGACGGACTCGTCGGATCGTTCGATCCGGTGCTCGCCCGGCGCAGCGAAGGCCGCTTCGTGTCTTTCGTATCAGTCAATCGCCGCTTGTTCTCGATGCGCGCCAGCCGTGCCTTGATGTCGTCGAACTCGGACGTTGTCACCGTGTACTCGTCTCGTGGCGGCAGAATGCGGGCGATCTCCTCCTGCGAATGCAAGATACGGTCTGGAGTTTGAGGATGGTCGCTGAACGCCTTGGCCACCATGCCGGGCTTGCGCTTCTCCAGCGCCTGCACCTTCTCAAAGAAGGCGATGAAAGCCTGCGGATCGTAGCCGGCGCGGTACATGTATTGCACTCCCAGATAGTCGGCCTGCGCCTCAAACTCGCGGGAGAAGTGCAGGAAGGTCATCGGCACGCCGATTGAGGCAGCTTCGTAAATCCCGTACCCCGTCCAGCCACCAATAAAGATCAGCGGAATGGTGCCCAACTGCGCGTAGTTCATGCGCGTCTGTTCACGCACCGCATGATGAGCGCAAACGTGAGCCGTTTCATGCGCCATCACGCCGGCAAGCTCGGCTTCTTCGTCCGCATTCAGAATCAGTCCCGAATTCACATAAAAGAACCCGCCCGGCAGCGCCATCGCATTGATCTCATCCGAATCAATGATCTTGATCGTGAACGGCACCTTGCAGTCGGAATTCTTTACGATGTTCTGGCCCACGCGGTTGACGTATTCCAGAATCGTCGGGTCGGTGATGAACTTGGTGCTCTTCTCGATCTCCGACGCGTACATCTTCCCCATCTTGATCTCGGTGTCCACCGAATACCAGTTGCCCATGCCGCGGCCACCGATATCCCGATTCCCCACCGCGCTCACATCGTCAATACTGCCCGGCTTCACATTGATCTTCTGGCTGCCGGGTTCCACCACCTTTTCAGGATCCACCGCCGCCGCTTCCGTATCCCCGCCCACCGGAGTGGTTCCCGGTGCAGGCTGCTTTCCTTTGTCAGACTTGTCTCCCTTTTGCGCCGTTCCTGACTGGTCGCCCTGAGCAGAAGCCGGGCCAGAAGATTGAGCGGAGGGCGCAGCAGTCGCTGGAGTGTCCTCGCCTACAGGAGTGGTTCCCGGCGCGGGCTGGACTGAAGGCGTACTGGTCTGCGAGCTTCCCGCCGCAGGTTGACCTGAAGGGGTTGGGGTCTGCGAGCTTCCCGCCGCCGGCGTCGTTCCGCTCCCAGGCTGGGCTGTCGTCGGGGTATTCGCCGGAGTCGTGCTCGGCGGCGTGGACTGTGCCCATAGTCCGGTGGTCAGTGCAAACGCCAGCCCAGCCAGCGTCAACGCTCTCGAGCTCACAAAATCTGCCCTCATGACCCAACCTCCAGCGAATTGCCAACCCAAGCGCGCACTGGTTGCACAGCTCCGCTCCACTGTATAGACGCTAGTATCCGCCTGTTTGGCATCAATAGGGAAGAATAATTCCTTCACTCGCCTCAAACTCCTTCCACGCTTTCGGGGATGCTGACCGATCGTTCTGCCGAAGCCCTCGTTACCTGCCAGTTGCGTTCTCCTTGGAGCTTCCACTTTTCTCAATTACAGTGGAGAGCACGCGGCATTTGGGAGGAGTCTTGCGTCGACCGTTCTGCGCCGTACCATTCAAGGCCTTGGGTCTGGCCGTCGTGATTGCCTGCTTAGGGAAGTATCTCATTCCTCAGCAGCCACATCCGCAAGCCCCTTCAGCTCTGCAGAACTTTTTTCGGCCGCGTGGCCATGCCCGTCCAGTATCGCCAAACGCCCTTGCGACGCCTGAGGCCGTTCTCGATGCAACCAGTATCGGAACCCCGGTTCTGCTCGATAAGAACTGGAGAGTCGGCATCACTTCCAACCCCACCGCCGCATCTCCCAATTTCGATGACTCCACCTGGGTTCTCCGGGACGCCAAGGATTCTTTCCCGGACGTTCCAGATGAGGATCACCCGGCCGACAGACCAGGTCCAAGTCCTAGCCCAAACCCGGGCCCAAATGAAAATCCCAGCTCTCACGCCCCACCAGCCCCTCCCCTGGATCACCAACGGCCCTTCGTCTGGTTTCGCCTTCATATAAAACTGGCCCCCGGCCACGGGCCCATTTCCCTGCTCATCGAACTCCCGGTCTCCCAAAACACCTCCGTGAACCTGGGGACCGCTGGGCTGGCCGCGAACGTCGATGTCTTCGCCAATGGAAAGCTGATCCAGCCCGCCGGGCCGCACGGCGACGACCCGGAACATTACCAACCGATCACGCGTGTTTACCACCTGAACCTCGATTCCTCTGAAACCTCCCTTACCCTGGCACTGCGAATCATTTACATCCCGACGGGTATCGGCAGCTATACCAGCTTCTTTGCCAACCGCACTCTTCGCCTCGGCGATCCTGAAGAGCTTGGCCGCGCACTCCAGCTATGGTCCCTTCACACGCTGTTGGAGCGCCTGCCCCGCCTCGTCTATTCGGTTCTGCTCATCGTGCTTGCGCTCTTCCTCTTTGCGCTTTACTTCACGCAGAAGGGCCACCCCGAGTACCTCTGGCTCGCGCTTCACGAACTGGTTCAGGCCCCCATCGGCTTTGTCGACCTGGCCGGAAGTTCGGCATTGCTCGATCAGTTGTGGTACGCGGCCGTGTTGATGCAACTGGTGCTGATCTCGGCCTATCTCTACTTCGAGTTCTTGATCGCCTTCCTTGCTCTCCGCCGTCGCTGGTACATCGTGCTCGGCCGCTATACCGCACCTGTGCTGTTCCTGGTCGGCCCCGGCTTGCTCATGGTGGGCCGTAGCACCCGTCATATCGATCAACAGATCATCGGAATCTTTCTGGTCGTTATCGGGGTGGGCACCTTCCTGTGGATCATGGGATGGTTCATCTTCATCTTCCTCACTCTGATTGTGGCCACTGCTCGTCGCAACTTTGAGGCTGGCCTTCTTCTCATTCCTCTGGTCTTGGGCCTCGTTGGGATGGTCGAGCCCATACTCACGGCTGGCATGACTGATTGGGTTGGCAGCGCATACCACTCCCCTCTCACGTTCGAGACCGGCCCTGTTCCCATCCACTTTGCCTCCATCGCCGATTTCGTTGGCATCTTCGTAATCGTGCTCATCATCTTCGTCCGATTCCTGCGCATCAACGCCGGCCTTCAGCGCCGTGAACAGGAGCTGGCCGCAGCCCGCAGCGTGCAGGAACTGATGATCCCTCACGAGAAACTCGAAACGCCGGGCTTCGAGGTGGATTCGGTCTACAATCCAGCCGCCGAGGTTGGCGGCGACTTCTTCCATGTACAGCCCACCAGCGACGGCGGGCTGCTGGTTATCATTGGGGATGTGGCCGGCAAGGGCCTGCAGGCCGCCATGAACGTCTCAATGCTCATGGGCGCTCTCCGCCGGACCACCGAACGCAGCCCTGTAAAAATCCTCGAATCTCTGAACCGCGTTCTCGTGGGCAGCGACAGCTTCACAACCTGCCAAGCCGCGTGGTTCGGTGCAGACGGAGAATTGGTCATTGCGAGCGCCGGCCACTTGCCTCCCTACATCAACAGCCAGGAGATTCATCTTCCCGGCGGGCTTCCGCTTGGGGTCTTGCCCGAAGTGACCTATGACGAGATCCGCCTTTACCTGCATCCAGGCGACCGAATCCTGCTCCTGTCTGACGGAGTTGTCGAGGCCCGGCACAACTCAGGCGAACTCTTCGGCTTTGATCGCGTCCATAACCTGAGCAACCAGACCGCTTTCTACATCGCCGACGCCGCCAAAACGTTTGGCCAGGAAGACGACATCACCGTAGTGACCGTCCGCCGCCTCGCCCAGGCCATGGCTGCCTAAGAAACGGGCTGTCGGGAAACTAAGGCAGCGGAGTTCCCGCCTGGTGGTAGTGCGATTTGTCCGCGAACACTCGTTCAGCACCGCGCGGATCGTTTTCGATGTGCGGCCTGCGCTCCCAGATCATCGTGCTGCGATTCTTCA
>Ga0187847_10000252_pt1 | contig 64957 bp, 57 predicted proteins | sample June2016WEW_4_10_FD_132458 | JGI IMG/M metagenome (GOLD analysis project Ga0187847, IMG submission 132458) | Peatland microbial communities from SPRUCE experiment site at the Marcell Experimental Forest, Minnesota, USA - June2016WEW_4_10 | ecosystem: Environmental > Terrestrial > Soil >...
CGACAGATGCAGGTCCGAAGCGTTGTTCTTCACCGCAAAGGCGAGAAGCTGCGCGATATCAACCGCCATTTACGGCTCCTAAATCCGGCTGTACAAGCCTCAAGCAGTATATAAGAGGGTGTTGTCACCCAATATGTTAATTGGTCCGCAGAATCTGACGCTCAATGTGAACCACGTCCGGTCTCGGATAAACGAGGCGGCCAAGGCCGCTGGACGCGATCCCGCCAGCGTCACGCTGGTCGCGGTTACCAAGTCCAAGGCTGCCGAATCCATGAGGGAGGCCGCCACGGCGGGCGTCACGGATTTCGGCGAAAACTATCTGCAGGAGGCGCTCGGCAAGATGGAAAGGCTCGCGGGGCTCCCGGTGCGCTGGCATTTCATCGGAGCGCTCCAGTCGAACAAAACCCGGCCCGTGGCCGAGCGCTTCGACTGGGTGCACAGCATCGATCGTTGGAGCGTGGCCAGGCGACTCTCGGAGCAACGTCCCTTTCATGCGCCACCGCTCAATGCCTGCATCCAGGTGGCCCTCGTTCCGGAGGCCACCAAGGGCGGGATCGAGCCCGGTAATCTGGCCGAGCTCGTCGAGCAGATGGCGGCTCTGCCGCGTCTGAAGCTGCGCGGCCTCATGTGCATTCCCCCGTCTCAGCCGGATGCACGCTCCGAGCGGGCCCTGTTTGCCCGGCTGCGGGCGCTCCTGGAGAGTCTCAACGCCCGCGGGCTCGGGCTCGATACACTGTCGATGGGGATGAGTGCGGACTTCGAATCGGCCATTGCCGAGGGCGCGACGATGGTGAGGATCGGAACGGCGATATTTGGCGAACGGTGAGCGGACACGACATGCACAACATACGCAGACTGGCTTTCATCGGCGGCGGCAACATGGCCGCCGCATTGATCGGAGGACTGACCAAGCGCGGGCTCCCTCGCGACAGGATCGCGGTCGCCGATCCGAGCGCCGAGCAGATGGCGCGTCTGGAGCGCGACTTCGGCATATCCGGTGCGCCGGACAACGCCCGCGCGGCGGCCGGCGCCGAGGCCGTGGTCCTGGCCGTCAAGCCGCAACAGATGCGCGCCGTGGCGCTCGCGCTCGCCCCGCATCTGGCGGCATCGAAACCTCTTATCATCTCGGTCGCCGCAGGCATCCCGCATGCCGCACTGGCGCGCTGGTTCGGTCCCGAAATCCCGGTGGTGCGCACCATGCCCAATCGCCCGGCTCTGAACGGCTTCGGCGCCACCGGGCTGTATGCTCCGGCGGGTGTGGGGGCCGCGCACCGGGCGCTGGCAGAATCCATCATGGCCGCGGTCAGTGCCACCGTTTGGGTGGAGCATGAATCGCAGATGGACACCGTCACCGCGCTGTCCGGGTCGGGTCCTGCCTACTTCTTCCTGTTCATGGAAGCGCTCGAAGCGGCCGCGCACGAGCGCGGACTGCCGAACGACATTGCGCACAAGCTGACCTTGGAGACCGCATTCGGCGCCGCGCAAATGGCGCGCCAGTCGACCGAATCCCTCGCGATCTTGAGGGAACAGGTGACCTCCCAGGGGGGAACCACCGCGGCCGCGCTCGCCGTGCTCGATGCGGCCGGACTTCGCGCCATCGTCGCCCACGCCGTTGCGGCGGCCGATCGCCGTTCGGCGGAGCTGGCCCAGGAATTCGGGGCGCCGTGATCCGATATGGAAGCGATTCGGTTTATAGTCGATACGTTGCTCTGGCTGCTGACGCTCGCGTTCGTGCTGCGTTTCCTGTTCCAGCTGGTGCGGGCGGATTTCCGCGATCCGATGGCGGACGCCATCGTGCGCGTGACCAATTGGCTGGTTCTGCCGTTGCGCCGCCTTCTGCCGCCGATCGGCAAGATCGACACGGCGACGGTGCTGGCCGTGTTATTGGCCGCCTCGGCCCGCACGGCGGCGATGTTGTTGCTCGCAGGCATCGGTTTGAGCGATCCCTTGATGTTTGCGCGGGTCACCGCGCTCGACCTCATCGACATGGTATTGCGGGTGTATTTGTTCGCATTCCTGCTTTACTGGGTGGCCACGTTCGTCGCCCAGGGCAGCTACGCACCGGGCGTTCGTTTGCTGGGGCAGCTCTGCGAGCCCGTCTTGAAGCGAGTGCGTCGCGTGATTCCCCCCATCGGGCAAATCGATTTCTCCTTCCTTTGGGTGTCCATCGCGATCGGCGCGCTGTTGATACTTCTGCGTTGAACATGCACTCCTACGTGACTGAAATTACTGCCAACGCAGCGTTTTGATCGCTCCCGCAACGGCCCGGGCGCTCGGCCCTTGGCGCGAACGCCTGAAATTTAAGGCTCGCGCACGCATCAACGGAAGATTTTTTTTTACGAATGCGCTAAACATCGGCTTTTTTCTATGTTATTTTCGGCGCCGAGTTGAAATTGTGGGGAATCAACGTCCCGCGTTCGCAAACATCAGCAGGAGATTTAATATGGCGAAAAAAAATGCAGCACCGACCAAGTCTGAAATTCTCGCTACGATTTCGAAGGAAACAGAGCTCTCGAAGAAGCAGGTCGGAGCCGTGTTTGACTCGCTTTCCGCCGCTATCAAGAAGAGTCTTCGCGGTCACGGGCTGTTCACCTTGCCCGGACTTCTCAAGATGAAGGTCGTGAAGAAGCCGGCCACGAAAGCGCGTGAAGGCATCAATCCTTTCAACGGCGAGAAGATGACCTTCAAGGCCAAGCCGGCGAGCAAGAAGGTCCGCATTGCCGCGCTGAAGAACCTCAAGGAATTCGTGAACTAGCCCGACGTTCACCCGAGTCGCCTCGCGCCTGCGAGGCGGGTCGAGTCTCTGCTTCCGGAGCGGTTGGAGACTCCAGCCGCTCCGGAGTGCCGCGCCCCGCGCAATGTGCTCGCTCGGGATTCCTTACTCGATACCGACCAGCGTTACCTCGAAAACCAGGGTTGCGCCGGGCGGGATGACGCCGCCGGCCCCCTCCTGCCCGTAGGCGAGATCGGCAGGAATGACCAGTCTGCGGCGGCCGCCCACTTTCATGCCGGCAACGCCCTGATCCCAGCCTTTGATCACCTGGCCGCCGCCGATCACGAATCGGAAGGGTTGTCCGGAGTTCGCGGAGCTGTCGAATTCCTTGCCTTTGTCGTCTTGCGACGACGCGTCGTAGAGCCATCCGGTGTACTGCACGACGGCCTGCTGTCCCGCGGCAATTGCGGCGCCCGTCCCGGTCTTGATGTCCTCGCTTTGCAGAGAATTCACCGTTGCCGTCGCTGCGGGAGCCGGGCCGGCCGCCTGGCCGGTGCACGACGGCAAAGTGGCGATGAGCGCCGCCGCGGCCAAGATGCGTGCCGCCGCGACGCCGCGCGAGGCGCTATGGGAATCAAGTCGGGGGAAGGATGCCATGCGCGCATCCTAGCGGATTTGGCCGATGCCCACGAATGGGGCGTCGGGGCGTCAGGCGCTCCGTCGCGATTGTCGAATCTTGATGAGCGCTGCGAGATTGGCGGCGACCGCGGCGGCGCCCAGGATCGCCGGCTGTGCGCCCAACGCGGGTCCTGCGAGTTCCGCGCCGACACCGAGCCCGGCCAGCGAGACCGCGCTGAGCTCGCCGGTGACGCCGAGCCAGCCGTGGCGCAGTACTCCGATTGCATCGTCGAATTCGTCGGCGACTTGTAAGACCCATTCCATGCTCGGGAGTCTAGGCGGGGAGCCCGTGAGCCGGGCGTGAGTGAGGTCACATATACTTGCCATGCCGCAAGCGGCTGCGTACGCTCTACGTCACATGCAGCGCATTCTCGTCCTGAATCCGAAAGGCGGATCGGGCAAAACGACGATAGCCACGAACCTCGCCAGTTATTTCGCGAGCCAGGGTGACCATCCGCTGCTGTCGGACAACGATCCTCAGGGCTCGAGCACCCGCTGGCTGAAGAAGCGCAAGCCGGAGCAGGCCTTCATCCACGGGATTGCGGCGTTCGAACGCAACAACCGCATGACGCGCGCCTGGCTGATGCGTACTCCGCCTGACGCCGCCCACGTGATCGTGGATACGCCGGCGGCGGTCCCGGCGCAGGACATGCCGGAGATGACCAAGACCGCGGATGCCATCATCGTGCCGGTGCTGCCGTCCGACATCGACATTCACGCCTGCTCGAGATGCATCGCGGACCTGCTGCTGATCGCCAAGGTGAGGCGCGATGAGAACCGGATCGGGGTGATAGCCAACCGCGTGAAGCGCAACACCCTGATCTACCAGTCGCTGATGAGGTTTTTGGAGACGCTGCGCATCCCCGTGATCGCAACGCTGCGCGATTCGCAAAATTACGTTCGCGCCGCGGAGCAGGGAGTCGGGCTCTACGAGATGAAGCGCGGTCTTGTCGCCCAGGACATCGAGGACTGGGAGCCACTGCTCACGTGGTTGAGGGCCAAGGAAGGGATCGTCCGGCCGAATTCCGGCTCCAGCCCGATCTCCGGCATCAACCCGCTGCCGGAAACCGCTTGAGACCGGTTATTTCTTGTCTTCCCAGCTGACGCGGACTTTCTCCGCCCAGTTCTTGTAGCTGTGCCAGTTGTACAGGCTGTTGGTGATCGCCGCGTGACGGCCGCTCGGCTTGTAGGCCTCGCGGGGAAGCGCGGTTCCCGGGGCACCCGCCTCGACGCGCGGAGCGCGCCGGTCCACACCGGTGTATCGAGTCTTAAGTTTGAAGTCGTCGCTCATGGATGCCTCTCGTTTGCCCGACAGTAGGAGTCCGGCACTTCCTGGGGCAGTAACTGTGTCACAGGCAGGGGGGCGCGTCCGCGAGCCGCACCCGCATTGCGATGCGCATCTCACCGCCCGGCACGGTAAGTTAAATCGCGCGAAGCTACTTGGCTTCCCACGCGTCGAACAGCGGCTTCCATTCCTCGAGCGAACGGTCGAGCGCCGCGGGCAAAAGCGTCGCGTAGGAGTCGAGCAGCGCCATCGCATTGCGGGCCGGATCCGTGTGGGTTGCGGCGCCGAGGCGGCGGGACATGTCCCTGTTCACGACGTGGAGGTTCTCGTAGAGATCCGTGAGCGCGCGAAAGGCGGGGCGGCCGTCCGCGGCGGTCATCTCGCGCGACAGCAGGAACATCGAGACGCTTCGATAGACCGTCTCCGCCTCGTTCGCGAAAGGCAGATGAAAGCGCGCCATCGGACGCAGCCGGTCGGTCCAGGGACAGCCGGCGGTGGCCATGATGAGCCCGAGCACCGAGCTCATCGCCTGCTGCGCGCTGGTTTCCACATAGACCGTGCGCCCGCTCTGATGCACCGTGACGCCGACGGTGTCGAACGACACCAACGATTTCAATGGCTCGAGGACGGCCGCCATCTGCAGAGCCGCGGGACAGTGCGGGTGCGCGGCCGGGGTCAGCGGGCAATTGGCGCACTGGTTGAACGTGAGCTCGGTCCAGAAGGGCGGCGCGGCGGGCGCAGGGTTGATCAGTCTGAAGCTCGCCGGATCGAACCTGAAATCGAGCGTCTTCTGCGATCCATCGGGCAAGTCGAACCGATAGCGGATCGAGAGCGGCTCGTTCATGCCACCAGCCGGTAGCAGGGCGTGTATTCCGTGCCGCTGAACTTCATCCGACGTTGCGCCACGAAGGAACGCAGCAATCGATCGAGAGGCTCCATGATCGATGGCTCGCCGGAGAGTTCGAAGGGACCGTAGCGCTCGATCGCGTTGATGCCGTATTCCTTGATGTTGCCCGCCACGATGCCGGAGAAGGCGCGCCGCAAGTTCGCCGCGCGCTCGTGCACGGGCTGATCGTGGGATAGGCGCAGCGCGCGCATGGACTCGTGAGTCACCTCGAAGGGCAGCTGAAACTCGAGCGGTATGTTCAACAGCCAATTGAAGCCGTAGGAGTCGCTCTGGCGGCGCCGGTAGTCGCGCACCTGCGCGAAGCCCTGGACCATCAGGCGTGCCACCTCCGCGGGATCGTCGATGACGATTTGGTAGCGGGACTGCGCGCTCTTGCCGAGTGCCGCGCCGATGAAGTCGTGGATCTGCCGGAAGTAATCCTCCGCGTCCGCCGGCCCCGTGAAGACCACCGGAAACGGCAGGGTGCTGTTGGCCGGATCGAGAAGGATTCCGAGCAGGTACAGAATCTCCTCCGCCGTCCCGGCGCCGCCCGGGAAGACGACGATGCCGTGTCCCACCCGCACGAAGGCCTCCAGGCGCTTCTCGATGTCGGGCATGATCACGAGCTGGCTGACGATGGGATTGGGCGGCTCCGCGGCGATGATGCCCGGCTCGGTGATGCCGAGGTAGCGTCCATTCACGATACGCTGCTTGGAATGCCCGATGGTTGCCCCCTTCATGGGCCCTTTCATGGCGCCCGGGCCGCAGCCGGTGCATACGTCCAGGCCGCGCAGCCCCAGTTCGTAGCCGACTTTCTTGGTGTAGTCGTATTCGACCCGCCGGATGGAGTGACCGCCCCAGCAGACGGCGAGATTGGGCCGCATCTGCGTTTCGAGCACCCGGGCGTTGCGCAGGATGTGGAACACGGCGTTGGTGATGCTCGGCGAGGAGTTCAGGTCGAAACGGCCGCTCTCGTTGATCTCATTCGAGATGAACACCACGTCGCGCAGCACGGCGAACAGATGGTCCTTGAGGCCCCGGATCATTTCTCCATCGACGAAGGCGGACGCCGGAGCATTCTTGATCTCGAGCTTGATCCCCCAGGCGCGGCGCATGATGCGCAGGTCGAAGTCCTTGTACTTGTCGAAGATGGTGCGCGCATCGGCGATCTCCGAGCCCGAGCTCAATACGGCGAGGGCGCATTTGCGGAACAGCGGGTACAGGCCGCCCTGCCCCGAATCGAGGAGCTTGGCGATCTCCTCCTGAGACAGATGCTCGAGGCTCCCTTTCGGGGCGACCCGCGCATCCACCATGTCAGAGGACAGAATCGTGGTTTCCACCCGTCACCGCCTCACGGGTAGATATCGATGGGAATGTTGTCCTGAGTGCGCATCCATAGCTCAACCATGTCGGAGTTCGACAGAGCGATGCACCCGTCGGTCCAGTCGCTCGAGGCATAGTAGCTCGCCGGATGCTTCAGGGTATTGGGCAATCCGTGGATCATGATCGATCCTCCCGGGGCCCAGCGATTTTTGCGCGCCCGGATCTCGTCTTCCTGATTGGGGTAGGAGACTTGGATCGCCAGGAAGTAATCGCTCCGGGTATTGCGGCGCGCCAGAAAATAATGGCCCTCGGGGGTTCGGAAATCGTGCTCGCGTTCCTTTTGGCCGACCGGCGCCAGACCCAGGGCGACCTTGTACGAGGCCAGCAATTGGCTGCCGCTGTACAGGTAAAGCTTGTGTTCCGCCTTGCGGACCACGACGTGATCCGCCGTCGCGACCTGCGAGCCGGCCGCAATATCGCCAAACGCCGCGGCCGCGATCAGCCCGAGAATCGTCAGAACAGGCCGCACAGCCCGAAAACCACGATGAAAACTGCAATTGAACATGGTTAAAAGTATAGCTCCTGCAACGCGCTCCATAACCGGCTGCAGCTCACGGACCGGGTATAATGGGCTGATGCGCCCGTTTTTCCGCCTTGCGTCTCTTTTCCATTCCTTTGCCGCCGTTTCATTGCTCGCCGCGTGCGGCGGTGAATCCTCGATCAAACCTTCCGAAGTCCTCGATGAGCGCACGGGAATGACCGTTGGCACGCTCGACAAGCCCATCGAATTGATGCAGGGAACTCCGGCCTCGCTGGTTTCCAACCGGCGCGCAAGCTACGCGTATCTCGGTCCCGTCGAGTGGGACAACATGGGCAACATCAGGTACGGGCTCTGGATCCACGTCGCTCCCGGCAACGACTGGCGCTTCGATGAGATCAAGACTCCCGGCGCAGTGAGCTTGTCGCTCGATGCTGCCGCGACGCCGCTGTCGCTGATCGAGCCGCCTGCGCTCGCGCGCGCGCCCTATCAGCCGGTCGCCTCCTGGGGCGAGACCGCCTATTTCGGCGTGGATCTCGAATTGCTGAGACGCATGGCCGCGAGCGGCAGCATCGGGCTCGATGTGAGGGCCGGCGATTCGGTGGTGCATTTTGCCGCTGCACCGGATGCTCATGAAACGCTCTTGAGGTATCTGCACGCTCGAGGCTACTGACGGTTGATGTCGACCACCTGCGGCAACGCTATCGTGGTGCCGGGCTTGAGGTCGTGGAAATCCACATCCGGGTTGTACTGCGCGACCAGCCAGATCGGCAGATCCCCATGCTGCAAAGCCACCGTCCACAAGGACTCGCCGCGCTTCACGGTGTAGTTCTCCGTGCCGGCAATGCGGTGCGCGGCGAAGAACGCTTCCTGCATGTGGTGGTGATATTCCGTGCGCGCAGCCACGAATTGCGCCGCCGGCACCTTGGACAGATCGAGCTTGATCTTGTGGCCGACCGTCACCTGCGCGCTCTGGTGCAGCCGGTTGAGCTTGCGCAGAGATTGGCTGTCGACCTGGGTCCAATCCGCAAAATGCCCGAGCGTCTCACCCGCCTGCACGACGACGGTGTCGCCCGCGCCCACCCCATAGTCCGTCGCGTCGGGCCCGCCCGTCGGTGGGCTCGCCGGCAACAGGGCCGCGCTATCGGTTTGCCGCGGTGACACCGGCTCTCGCGCCGAGGCGGTGGCAGTCTTCTCCGGGGCGCCCGTCGGATGCTGCAGCGACTGTTCCGCAGCCGTCGGCGGCGTCGGCGGCGGCGCTGACGGGGTCGTCGCGTTATCCGCCTGCACATCGCTCGGCGGTTGAGCGGCGGCAACCGCCACTTCGGGCGGCCCTCCAGGTGCTTTTTCGGATGCCCCTGCGGCCCCGCCTTCACCGCGGGATGCCGGCATGGGAATGTGCACGATCTCGCCGCGAGCCGCGGTGTGCGCGGCGTTCCAGCCATTCGCCGCCAAGAGCCGCGACAGGCTCACGCCGCTGACCGATGCGATCGTTGCAAGTGTCTCCCCCTTGCGTATCCGATGCGCCCCGTCGTTGCGCTGGGCGAGATAGCGCTGTGCCATCGGCACACGCGCCCAAGCCGCCTCGATCTCGCTCGGCGACTGGCTCCCCGGCAGGCGCAAGGCGTAGCCGCGCGGCACCAGCCGGGAGCCGCTCCAGATCGGCGGCCGCAACGCCGGATTCAGCACCTTGAGAGCTCCCAAATCGACCTTGAACGCCTTCGCCAGCGAGGTCACGGCGATGTAATCGGGTAGCTCCACAGGCGTGTTGTCCGTTTCCGGAAGCCGCGTCAACGGACCGAAATACTTCTCGGCATGGCGGTCGACCTCGAGCGCCGCCAGGAAGGCGACGTAGAAGTTGCGCGAGGCGAAGCCGAAGGTTGCGCCCTGATAGCGCTTCACGATGACGGCGATGTCGTCCGTTCCCAGTTCATCCTGGGCGCGCCTGAGGCCGCCCGGGCCGTGATTGTAGGCGGTGACGGTCAGCGGCCAGCTCCCGAGCAGGCGGTAGTTGTAGAGCATCAGGTTGGCGGCCGCCTCGGTCGCGGTGAACGGGTCGAGCCGCTCATCGACGATGCCGTCGACTCGCATGAAGCGCTTGGCGGTGGATGGCATGAACTGCCACAGTCCCGCCGCGCCGACTTTGGAGTAGGCCTCCGGATTGAAGGAGGATTCCACGTGCGGTAACGCAGCGATCTCCTCCGGAACCCCATGCCGCTTCAACACCCGGGCGATGTTCGTCTCCCAGGCAGCCGAACGGATCAGTCCCTCGTGGAACCGGTCGGCCTGCCCGAGCTGAAACCGGATCCGCTCGATGGCGTCGAGAAAATCCTGGGGCCGGGCGTTTTCCCCGAACGCATCCAGGATGCGCTTCTCGTGAGGCGTCAGCTCGCTCGTGGAGCCCGCCGCAAAGCGCCGAAGGAGCGCTGCGTAATGCGCCTTGGCCTCCCCCACGCGCCGCTCGCGTTGCGAAGGTGAGGAGGCCGGATCGAAGCGCAGCACTTCGTAGACCAGCTTCAAGTTCCAGTCGTCGTGCAGCAGTCCCTGATCGGTGGCGACTTCCGTATAGACCCGCACCCAGAAGCGGATGTCCGGCTCGAGCGCCGGCGGATGGGCGAAGGGATCGGTTTCGTCCGCAGCGGCCGGCAGGCCGAGAAACGGCGGCGCGAGCATCAAGCAGAGCGCCGCAACTCTTATGCGATGAAGAATGAGGGATCCTCTACCCGCACTTCGAATCGCCGCAGTTCAGACAGGTCTGGCATCCGTCCATCATTACCACCGCGGCGGTGCTGCACTTCGCGCAAAGCTGCGCGCCGTCCGGAAAATGCGACTTGGAGAACGCGTCCGTCTGCTTGGTGCGCGCCTCGAATTCTGCACGCTTCTGCTCCACCAGCTTCTTCTGATGGGTGTCGAGTTCGGGCTTCTTCAACAGGCCGATCGATTGCAGGTGCCGCTCGATCACATAGCCGAGTTCCGCGATGGTCGAGGGCATGAACTTGCCGCCCGGCTGCCAGTAGCCGCCGCGCGGATCGAACACGGCCTTCAATTCCTCCACCAGGAACGTGGTATCGCCGCCCTTGCGGAAAACGGCCGATATGACCCGCGTCAATGCCACGATCCATTGGAAATGATCGAGATTCTTCGAATTGATGAACACCTCGAACGGTCGCCGCTGCTCGTGCGGCGTGCCTTCGTTCAATAGGATGTCGTTGATGGTCACGTACATGGCGTGATCCGAGACCGGCGTCTTGATCTTGTAGGTCGAGCCGATCAGAACTTCGGGACGCTCGAGCTTCTCGTGCATCCAGATGACGTTGTCCTGGGTCTTCACCGGCTCCTTCGCCGCGGACGTGCTTGCATCCTTCGCCTCGGGCTTCTGCACCCGGTATTTGGCGATTTTCTTGTCGATCTTGATGTGCGCCATGTCAGAACTTCCCGTAGTAGCCTTCTTTCAGAGCATCGAACAGATTCGCGGCAGTGTGCATCTCGCCGTCGTATTCGATTTCCTGATCGCCCCGTGCCTCGACCTCCGTGCCGTCTTCCAACGTGAACACGTAGATGGTGTTCTTGAGGTCGTCCTCCTTGACCAGTACGCCCTGGAAGGCCTCCGGATTGAACCGGAACGTGGTGCAACCCTTCAGGCCCTGATCGAAGGCATGCAGATAGATGTCCTTGAAATCCTCGTATTTGTAGTCCGTCGGGACGTTCGCGGTCTTGGAAATCGACGAGTCCACCCAGATCTGCGCGGCGGCCTGTATGTCGACGTGTTCCTTCGGCCCGATGTCGTCCGCGGAGATGAAGTAATCCGGAAGCTTCTCCGCCGCATTCTGCGAGCCGGGCATGGCGCGCGGATTCACCATCTCGCGGTACGCGAGCAGCTCGAAGGAGAACACGTCGATCTTTTCCTTGGATTTCTTGCCCTCGCGGATCACGTTGCGGAAATAGTGATGTGCGAAGGAAGGCTCGATGCCGTTCGATGCATTGTTCGCGAGCGACAGCGAGATCGTGCCGGTGGGCGCGATGGAGCTATGATGCGTGAAGCGCGCACCGACCTCGGCCAGCTCGTCCACGAGCTCCGGGGCGGCCTCCGCGATCCGCTGCATGTACCGGCTGTAGCGCGCATGCAGCACCCTGCCCGCGATCTTCGCGCCCACGCGCCAGCCGTCCTTCACCATCTCGGGACGCTTGCGGAGCATCTCCGGCGTGACTGTGAATTCCTCGTTCATGATGGGCGCCGGACCCTTCTCGCGGGCGAGCGTGAGGCCCGCCTCCCAGCCGGCGACCGCCATTTCACGCGCCACGTTCTGGGTGAATGCCACGGATTTCTTCGAGCCGTACTTCATGCACAACATGGTGATGGCCGAGCCCAGGCCGAGGAAACCCATGCCATGGCGGCGCTTGCGCAGGATCTCGTTGCGCTGCTGCTCCAGCGGCAGGCCGTTGACCTCGACCACGTTGTCCAGCATGCGGGTGAAGATCTTCACCACCTTGCGATAGGTGTCCCAATCGAAGTGCGCATCCTCGGTGAACGGCTCGACGACGAATTTCGTGAGGTTGACCGACCCCAAAAGGCACGAGCCGTAGGGCGGAAGCGGCTGTTCGCCGCATGGATTGGTGGCGCGGATGGTCTCGGTCCACCAGTTGTTGTTCATCTCGTTGACCCGGTCGATCAAGATGAAGCCAGGCTCTGCGAAGTCGTAGGTGGAGGACATGATGAGGTCCCACACCCGCCGCGCCGGCAGCGTCTTGTAGATCTTGCAGGCCACGAGACCCTCCTCGTTCGCCACATAGCCCCTGACATCGGGCCATTCGCGCCACACGAACTTGCTCGTGTCCGAGAGGTCCGGACGCTCGGACTCGTATTCGTTGCGGGACAACGGAAACGCCAGCCGCCAATCGCCGTCGCTCTTCACCGCCTTCATGAACTCGTCGGTGACGAGCAGCGAGAGATTGAACTGACGCAGCCGGCCGTTCTCGCGCTTGGCGCGGATGAACTCCAGCACGTCGGGATGACCGACATCGAAGGTGCCCATCTGCGCGCCGCGGCGGCCGCCGGCGGAGGACACCGTGAAGCACATCTTGTCGTAGATATCCATGAACGACAGCGGGCCCGAAGTGTAGGCGCCAGCGCCCGTCACATAGGCGCCGCGCGGCCGCAGCGTCGAAAATTCATAGCCGATTCCGCAACCCGCCTTCAACGTGAGCCCCGCCTCGTGCACCTTGTTCAAGATGTCGTCCATCGAGTCGCGGATCGTGCCAGACACCGTGCAATTGATGGTCGAGGTGGCGGGCTTGTGCTCCAGCGCGCCGGCGTTGGACGTGACGCGCCCGGCCGGGATCGCACCGTGACGCAGCGCCCAGAGGAAGGATTCGTACCACTGCTCGCGCAACTCCGGGGATTCCACGTCCGCGAGCGCACGCGCCACGCGCTTGTACGTGTCGTCCATCGACCGGTCGACCGGCGACCCGTCCTTCGCGATCAGCCGGTATTTCTTATCCCAGATGTCATAGGACGCTTCTTGATAAGGAATACTTCCGACGTCTTTGGGCTGTATTTGAACCACCGTATTCATGGGTTTAAAACCGCTCCCTTATAATTATGGCGCGACAGTGAAAGACAAGTTGCGGTGGTCCCGGGCGAGAAAACGGCCTTGCGGTCGGATCAGGGATGAATGGAGACTTTCGCGACTTTCCGACCACAACATATTGTGTTCGGAGTGGAAGGTTAAGACTTGACTATGATCAGCGTCAAGAATTTTTTAAGCTAATTTTCGACCTAAAAACATTAATAAATTCATAATATTAGGAGATTGTTCCGAGAAATTTTCTTACTACACTTCGGGTTCTTCAGGTCAAGGGGGAGAATTCGTAATCTCAATATATTGTGGTCCACATCTTATTCACAATATGTCCCATTGACATTGGCGAAATCGCACATGCCATTTTTCCCTCGCTAACGCGTGATGGCGGTTGAAATGATCGGCAGCGTCCCAACTTTGGGTACCAAGCGCTTTTTCTTGTTCGTTTCATCAACATCATCATTTAAGAGGAGAGCATCATGACTGTCGTGCGATACGAGCCTTGGTCGCTCGTGAACCGTTTCCAGAGAGACATCGACCGTCTGTTCGGCGCCCCCCAGGCCGCGACTGCGGCTGACTCCGGCGCGTGGCTGCCGCCCGTCGACATTCACGAGGAGGACAATCGATTTCTTCTGCACCTGGATCTGCCGGGCGTCGATCCGAAAGCGGTGGAGATTACTTCCGAGCAGGGCGTGCTGACGATTCGCGGACGCCGCGAGGATACGAAGCGCGAGGATCGCGACGGCTATCGCCGCGTCGAGCGCGTCACCGGTGAATTCCAGCGGCGCTTCAGCCTGCCGGAATCGGCGGATGTGCAGAACATCAAGGCCAAGTCCGCCCACGGCGTGCTCGAAGTCACGATTCCGAAGCTCGCCCAAGTGCAGCCGCAACGGATTACGGTCGAAGCGGCCTAAGAGAGTCCGCAGCGCGCGATCTTACGGTGTAAAATCGCGGGCTTCGGGCGACGAAGCGAAGGGGCCGGACTCATCGTCCGGCCCCTCTTTATGTGGCCGGCCCGACGAGTCATCTGGATATAAGGATCGCGCATGAATCTGCGTTTTGGACTGGCGGCGGCAGTGCTCGCTCTCGGACTGTCCGCGCCACAGGCTTTCGCTGCGGTGACCGCGCCGCTCCCGGCACCCGATGCCGCGCCGATGCCCTCACTCGCTCCCATAGTCAAGCGGGTATCGCCGGCGGTCGTCAACATCGCCACTCGCGGCACCATCAAGGAGAAGCCGGGTCAGCGCAATCCGTTGCTGGACGATCCTTTCTTCCGCCAATTCTTCAACGTACCGCCGGACTCGAAGCCGCACGAGAGGCCGTTTCAGAGCGCGGGCTCGGGCGTGATCGTCGACGCCAAGAACGGCTACATCATCACCAATTTCCACGTCATCGAGAACGCCAACGAAATCACGGTGACGCTGCTCGACAACCGCACTTTTCCGGCGAAGGTGATCGGGTCCGACGAAGGCGCGGACATCGCGGTGCTTCAGGCCAAGCAGCCGAACCTCATCGCCATGGCGCTCGGCGATTCCTCGCATCTGGAGGTGGGCGACTATGTGGTGGCGATCGGCAACCCGTTCGGCTTGCAGCACACCGTCACCGCCGGCATCGTCAGCGCGCTCGGCCGCACCGGCATCAATCCGGACGGGTACGAGGACTTCATCCAGACCGATGCCTCCATCAATCCCGGCAATTCGGGCGGTGCACTGGTCAATCTCAAAGGAGAGCTGGTCGGCATCAACTCCGCGATCCTGTCGGGCAGTGGCGGCAACATCGGCATTGGCTTCGCCATTCCGGTCAACATGGCCAAGGGAGTGATGGACCAGCTGATCAAGTACGGCCAGGTGAAGCGCGGCGTTCTCGGCGTCAACATCTACGACGTGACGCCGGACATCGCCAAGGAATTCGGTCTCGCCGACGCGAGCGGCGCTCTGGTTGCGGGCGTGAGTCAGGGCTCATCGGCGGAGCGCGCGGGCGTCAAGACCGGCGATATCATCGTCTCGATCAACGGCGCTCCCGTGAAGAATGCGCATGAGCTGCGCAACTCCATCGGCATGCTGCAGATCGGCGACCAGGTCGAGATCGGATTGTTGCGCGACGGCAAGCCCCGCAAGGTCACCTCGCTGGTCGCAGAGCGCGAGAATTCCGAATCCGCCAACGCCACCGATATCCACCACGGCCTGGAAGGGGCGGATCTCACCGACTCCCCCGACGGCAGCGGCGTGCTCGTGCGCGGCGTCACCGACGGCAGTCCCGCCTCGGTCGCGGGCTTGAGGTCCAACGATTTGATCGTCGGCATCGGCCGCACGCCGGTGTCGAGCATCAAGACCTTTCGCGAGGCGGCCAAGGGCGTGAACTTGTTGATGCTCAACGTCCGGCGCGGCGCCTCCACGCTCCTCATCCCGATCCGCTGAGACGTAATGAAGCCGTTATCCATCTGCATTCTGGGGGGCACCGGCTTTCTGGGCACGCGCCTGACTGCGCGTCTTCTCAAGGACAATCATCGGGTGACAGTGTTGTCCCGCGACCGGGAACTCCACAAGCACCTGCTGGTGTTGCCCGGCCTGATGTTGGAGAACTGCGACGTGTACGACGAGGCGCAGCTCTCGGAGCGCCTGCGCGGCAAGGATGTCGTCGTCAATCTGATCGGCATATTGAACGAGCGCTGGTTCGGCGGCGCGGGCTTTCGGCGCGCGCACACCGAGCTCACGCGTGCGCTGCTGCTCGCGGCTCGTTCGGCGAACGTGGGGCGGCTCCTCCAGGTGTCGGCGCTCGGCGCCGCCGTCGATGCGCCGAGCTATTACCTGCGCTCCAAGGGCGAAGCGGAGAAGTTGATCCGCGAACAGAGCGGGGCGCTCGACTGGACCATCTTCCAACCTTCGGTCATGTTCGGCCCCGGCGACACCTTCCTGAACCGGTTCGCCAGCCTGCTCGGCTCCGCGCCGGGCGTGCTGCCTCTCGCCCGGCCCAACGCGCGTTTCCAACCCGTGTTCGTCGACGATGTGGTCGACGCCATGCTGCGCTGCTTGCGCGGGGGCGCATCGAGCCGCCAGACTTATCAGCTCGGCGGGCCGCAGATCTACACGCTGCGCGAGGTGGTGCAATTGGTCGCCAAGGTCACGGGTCGGCGCCGCTGGATCGCGGGGCTGCCGACTGTTCTCGGGCGCCTGGAGGCTGCCGTGTTCGACTTGGTGCCCGGCCGTCCATTCTCCAGCGACAACTATCGATCTCTCAAGGTCGACAGCGTATGCACCGAGGATGGCTTCGAAAGGCTCAAGCTCAAGCCGCATTCCATGGCCGCATCCGCGCGCCAATACGTCGGCGCGCTGGAGGATAACGCAAGACTCAGCATCGACCGGGCCGCGACCGGCCGATCATAGAATTCTTTCCTCAAGGAAGCGGCGGTTCCGCGGTTCCTGCCGGGGGCGCGACGGCGAGCGGCGCCAGGTAATACAGCCGCCACGCGAACAAAAGCCCGAGGCCGAACAGCGTGGCGACGAAGGCGGCGACTCCCGCCCACCCATGCGCGGCGTAGAACAACCCGCCGGCGGCCCCCGCGAAGCTCGATCCCAGATAGTAGGCGAACAAATACATCGAGCTTGCCTGCACCTTGGCGTTTCCCGCGCGCCGGCCCACCCAGCTCGAAACGATCGAATGACCGCCGAAGAATCCGAACGTGATCACCGCCATTCCCGCGATGATCAGCGTGAGCGAACCCGCCATGGTCAGCGCCAGCCCCGCCAGCATGATGACGAACATGGTCCACAGCACCTTGCGCCGTCCGCGACGACCGGCGAGATGCCCGATGAAGGTCGAGCTGAACGTGCCGACCAGGTAAACGCTGAACAACAGGCCCACCGCGGACTGGCTCAACGCGTAGGGCGGCGCCATGAGGCGATAACCGATGTAGTTGTAGATGGTGACGAAGGCCCCCAACAGCACGAAGCCTTCCGCGAACAGCCATGGCAATCCCGGATCCGACAACGTCCCCGCGAATCGCCTCATCAGGACCTTGAGCTCGAGCGGCTGCGGCACGAAGCGCCGGGACGGCGGGAGGCTGCGCGAAAACACCACCGCACAGGCCAACCCCACAGCTCCCATCACCGCCATCGCCCAGCGCCAGCCGAAGAAATCCGCCACGATGCCCGTCAGCAGCCGGCCTCCGAGGCCGCCCACCGCACTGCCGCTAATGTACAAGCCCATGCCGAGACCGATGGACTCCGCGTGCACCTCCTCACTGAGGTAGGTCATGGCGATGGCCGGCAGCCCGCAGAGCGTGATGCCGAGCAGCGCGCGCAGCGTCAGCAACGCGAGCCACCCGGGCGCCACCGCGGTGAGCAGCGTCAGCAGCGCGGAACAGAGAGTCGATGCGGCCATGATTCCCTTGCGTCCCCGCGCGTCCGACAGGGCGCCTGCGAACAGCAGCGCCACGGCCATTACGCCGGTGGGCAGCGACAGCGACAGCGCGCTCACCGCCTCGCTCACACCGAATCGCCGGCTGAATTCCGGCATCAGCGGCTGAACGCAATACAAGAGGCCGAACGTCGCGATGCCGGCCGCGAACAGCGCGAGGTTGGTGCGGCGAAAAGCCGGCGTGCCGTGCCGGATGAAATCCTCCGACGGGGCGTCACCCATCAGCGCGCTCCGCACAACAGGGCGTCCCGCTGCGTTTGGTCGAGCTTCGCCAGCCGGCGCACCCGGGCGTAAAAATCACCGAGATCGCCTCCGGCCGCCTCGAGCTCGCGCCGAAAACCCGGCACGCAATCGTAGTAGGTGGCGATCGAGGCGAGATTGGCGTTGTTGATATCAGCCCCGAACATGCTGTCGAAGTGCGCCCCCCCGCCCCATTGTTGCTTGAGATCGGAATAGGACTGAAGGAGCGCGGCGAAGATCGCCGCCTTCTCGCGCCGCATCCGCTCGGGATCGATTCTGGATGCATACAGCGTGCGCAACCCGTCTCTCGCGCGCGTCAAAAGTCCGAGCACCTTCGCGAAGCGCTGCTGGTACGCGCGGTAGTGCTCGAGATCCCGTTTGCGGCCGAGCGATTCGAGCCAGCGCCGCACGCCCTCCTGCTCCACCGTCGTCGCGAGCGCCTCGTTGAAGTCGGCATCGTTCGGCAGATAAATCATCTGATGCGTGAGCTCGTGGAAGATTATCGAGGCGAGCTCGACATCGCTCCAGCCAAGCATGGTGTTCAGGATCGGATCGTCGAAATGCCCGAGGGTCGAGTAGGCGGCCACGCCGCCGACGGTCACATCGAGCCCGCGGTGGCGCAGATCGTCCGCGAAGCGGCGCGCGCGGCGTTCGACGAAATATCCGCGGTACGCCACGCACCCGACGATCGGATAGCACCACTCCTTCGGATCGACGGAAAACTCAGGCGCCGCCACCACGTTCCAAACCACGTAGGGCCGCCTGAGGTCGGCGAAGCTGCGGTAGCTGCCGTTGTCGGGGAGCCCCAGCCGGCGGATCGCGAAATCCCGTATCTGCGCGACCGCCTCGAGCTGGGTCTTGACCTCGGGAGGAGTCGCCGGATTCGCGATGACGCGTGCGATCGGCTTGCGCTTGGACATGAGCTGTAATTGTCCCGCCGCACTCTGCACGAGATAGCACCCACCGAGCACGGACGAGGCCAGTGCGGCGATGGCGGGCGCGCAGATCCGCCAATTGATGCTGATACTATGCACCCATGCAAGTGTATCTGGTCGGCGGAGCCGTTCGAGACGAGTTGCTCGGGTTGCCGGTGAAGGAGCGCGATTGGGTCGTCGTGGGCGGCACGAGAGAAGAGCTCGAGCGGCGCAAGTTCCGCGAGGTCGGCCGCGATTTCCCGGTCTTCTTGCATCCGGACACCCATGAGGAATATGCGCTCGCCCGCCGCGAGCGCAAGACCGCGCCCGGTTATCGTGGGTTCAGCGTCGAGTTCGGGCCCGAGGTCACGCTCGAGGAGGACTTGAGCCGCCGCGACCTGACCATCAACGCCATGGCGAGGCAGCCCGACGGGACTCTGTTGGATCCGCACGGCGGAAAACGCGATCTCGACGCCCGGCTTCTCAGACACGTCTCCGATGCCTTCGTCGAAGATCCGGTGCGCGTGCTGAGGCTCGCGCGCTTCGCTGCTCGCTTCGCGCCGCTGGGATTTCGCGTGGCGCCCGACACCATGGCACTCATGAAACGCATGGTGCTCGCCGACGAGGTCGACGCGCTGGTGGCCGAGCGCGTTTGGCAGGAATCGGAGAAGGCCCTGCGCGAGTCTGCGCCCGGCGCTTTCTTCCGGGTGCTGCGCGAATGCGGCGCTCTGCAACGCATCTATCCGGAACTCGACGCCCTGTTCGGCGTCCCGCAGCCGGCGCGTTGGCACCCGGAGATCGATACCGGCGTGCACGCGTTCATGGTGCTCGATCAGGCGGCGATTCTGAGCAGCGATTGCAGGGTGCGATTCGCGGCGCTGGTGCATGACCTCGGCAAGGCGCAGACGCCGCAGGCAGCGTGGCCCGCGCACCACGGCCATGAAGAGCGCAGCGTCTCGCTGATCGAGGCGCTCGCGGCACGGCTGCGGGTACCTGGCGACTACAGGGACCTCGCCGTGATCGTGGCGCGCTACCACGGCATCGTTCATCGAGCCTTCGAACTCAAGGCCAAGACAGCGCTCGAATTCATGGAAAGCTCTGACGCCTTTCGCCGGCCGGAGCGATTCGCGCTCGCGTTGTTGGCCTGCGAGGCGGACTCGAGGGGCCGCGAGGGTTTGCAGAGCGCTACCTACCCGCAGCGCGACTACCTGCTTGCGGCGCGCGACGCAGCGGCGGCGGCCAAACCGACGCAGGAGGAACTCTCCGGCCGCTCCGGTGCGGCGATTGCCGAGCTCGTGAGCCGCCTGCGGCTCGACGCAGTGGCGAGGGTTCGCGAGCGCTACTGACGCGAAGCGGAACGCTACAGCGTGTGCCGCAGATCCTGCAACGAGAAGCCGGATAGCGGCAGATCGAGATTGCGCAGCCACGCCATCGCCTTGAAGCGCTCGCCCATCTCACCCGGCATCATCAGCCGGCGCGCCTCGTTGGCGAGGCGCGCGAACCGGTGCTCATCCCCTGCCGCGAGATGGCCCATTTCCCGATCCACTCCGAGCGCCGCGAGCAGGTACGATTGCGTGCAAAAGCCGGCAAGCGTAAATCCGCCCGCAGAGGAAGCCTCGGCGAGCAGCGTAAAATCCACCCACGCCGTGATGTCCTGCAAGCCGGGCTCGAAAAACGGATCATCGTGGGCACGCTGCCGGAAATGGCACATCAGCGTGCCGTCGCGGCGCTCGGGCAAATAATATTGCCGGCGCGGCAACCCATAGTCGATCCACAGCGCAAGTCCGCGCCGAAGTCCCCGCGTGACCTCGAGCGCCCACGCAGGAAGCCGCGCGCAGTACTCGGAGACGTAGCCGTCCTCCCAGCCGGGCTGCGCGAGCGAGCGGCAGATCTGGGCGAGGCCGGTATCAGCCGGCCGCGGCGACCACACGAACCGATCGCGCTCGATGCTGACCCCGAGTTCCTCGCAGTGGGTTGCGAACCAGCGAAAGCGCGTCACCGGCAGCGCATCGAGCACCTCGTTCGCGAGGATCACGCCATCGAGCTGCGATGCAGGCGCACTGTCCAACCACTCGACCCGGGCGGCGAGATGCGGCACCCGCTCCTCGAGCGTGCGCCTCTGGCGCCCGCGCAAATCGGCGCTGACATCGAGAATCAAATATTGCGCAGGCAGCTGCCCGAGGCTCTCGAGCCGCGCGAGGATGTCTGCCGCGAGCGTCCCGGTCCCCGCACCGATCTCGAGGATCGAGCCGCCTTGCAGCGACTCGAGCACTTGGGCGCACTGGCGCGCGAGGCATGCGCCGAACAGGTGCGAGATCTGCGGAGCGGTGGTGAAATCGCCGCCCGGCCCGAGCTTGCGCGCGCCTGCACTGTAGTAGCCGAGACCCGGCGCGTACAGCGCAGTCTCCATATAGCGATCGAAGCCGATCCAGCCCCCGGCCGCTCGAATCTCGCCGGCGAGCCGCTCCCGCATCCTGGCGGCGTGCTCGAGTGCCTCCTCGCCGAGGGCGCCGCCGCTCGCACCCGGGGGGGCTTCAAAGGACATGGCCGGACCGCCTTGTACCCGCCTGCCGGACAATCCGGTATCGTTCCGACGCATGACGGCATGCAACCCTCCGCTCGACGGCAAAGTGGTCCTCATCACCGGAGGCGCGAGGCGCGTCGGCGCCGAGATCGCCCGCACCCTGCATGGCGCCGGGGCGTGCGTACTCATTCATTATCGATCCTCTGCGCAGGCGGCCTCGGACCTGGCACAGGAGCTCAATCGGGCGCGGCCGGGTACGGCCGCCGTGCACAGCGCGGACTTGCTGAGTGCCGAGGCTCCCGAGACCCTGGTGAACGCGGCGATTCGAGCGTTCGGCGGCGTGGATGTGCTGATCAACAATGCCTCGAGCTTTGCTCCCTCCACCATGGGGGAAATCACCCGGGCGCAATGGAACGACCTCATCGGTACCAATCTGCAGGCACCCTTGTTTCTCGCCCAGGCGGCAGTCCCGAGCCTCGCCGAGCGGCGCGGGCTCATCATCAACATCGTCGACATCCATGGGCTGCGGCCGCTGAAGGGTTACCCGGTGTACAGCGTCGCCAAGGCGGGCCTCGCGATGCTGACCCGTTCGCTCGCCCGCGAGCTCGGCCCCGAGATCCGGGTCAACGGTATCGCGCCGGGGCCGGTGCTTTGGCCGGAACATGACATCGACGAGGCGCTGAAACGCGAGATCATCGGCAAGACCGCCTTGCAGCGTCACGGCAACCCCACGGATGTTGCACGCACGGCGCTATTTCTCGCCCAGGACGCGCCCTACATCACGGGGCAGATCATCGCCGTGGACGGCGGACGCGGCATCTAGCACGGCGCCCCGGCATCTTCCGTGCGCAGCATGCGGCGGATCAAATCGATGTCGCCCGCGAGCGGTCGGTCGTCTCGATACAGGCTCACCACCTGCCGCACCCTGCGGTAGGCCGCATCGGTCGCGCTCGCGCGGGCCGGCGCGTCGGGCGCCAGGTCGTAGCCTTGAGCCGCCGCCAGGAGCTCGATCGCGAGGATGGCTTCGGTGTTCTCGACGATCTGCAAAAGCTTCAAGACGGCGGGGGTCGCGTGCGCAAGGTGGTCCTCCTGCAGGCCCGACGTGATTCCGCCATCGAGGCTGGCCGGGGCGGCGCAGCGCCGATTCTCGGCCGTCAAGGATACCGCCGTGTACTGCGCGATCATGAATCCCGAGCCGGCACCCGAGTCCGCCGCCAGGAACGCGGGCAGTCCGCTCAACAGCGGATTGACCAGCCGATCGATGCGCCGCTCGGACATGGCAGCCAGCTCGGCGACGGCGATGCCGAGCGCATCGCCCGCGAGTCCCAGGGCCGCGCCCACCGCATGGGCCTCCGACAGCGCCCGGGGCGCTTGCGGGGTGCCGAGCACCACGGGATTGTCGCTCACCGAGGCGAGTTCCGCGTCGACCGTGCCCGCCGCCTGCGCGAACTGATCACGCACCGCGCCGTGTACCTGCGGCATCGCGCGCAGGCTCAACGGGTCCTGGGTTCGCCGACCGGCGCTCGCCGCAAGAATCGCGCTGCCACGAAGAAATCCGCGCAGGCGCTCGCCCACCAGCCGGGGAGAGGGTGAGGCGCGCAGGCCGAGCGCCTCGGCGTCGAAAGCCGCCGCCTGTCCGCGCAGGTTCTCGAAGGTCATTGCACCGATGAGGTCCGCCCAGTCGAGCAGACGCGCGCTGCGGGTGAGCGCGAGCGCCGCGAGGCCGGTGGCGCACGGCAGGCCGTTGACGAGACTCAATCCTTCCTTGGCCTCCAGCACCAGCGGCTCGAGGCCCGCTGCGGCGAGCGCCGCGGCGCCGCTCATGAGTTCGCCGCCACTCGCATTTGCGCCGCTGCCGGCGCCAGCACCGCCGAGGCGCGCGTGGCCGCCGCCGATCAACACCAGCGCAATATGCGCCATGTGGGTGAGATAACCCACCGATCCGCCCGCGGGCACTTCGGGAATCAAGTCGCGGTCCAGGAACTCGCAGAGCCGGATTACGAGCTCGACCCGTACCCCGGAGTATCCGCGCGCATAGTGATTGACCGCCGCCGCCATGATGGCCCGGACCGCGGCAGCCTCCAGCGCAGGTCCCACGCCGACCGCGTGACTCATGATGATGTTGCGCGACAGCGCTCGTTGCTTTGCCGGGGATACGAGGACATCGCAAAGCGCACCGACGCCGGTATTGACGCCGTAAGCGCGCACATCGTTGGCGGCCAGCGATTGCACCAGCGCGTGGGCCGCGCCAATGCGCTCCGAGGCAGCCTGAGACAGCGACAGCGAGGCGCCCCCGTCGCCGATTGCGCCGATCTGGCGCCAGGTGAGCGGAAGATCGACCGCGAACGATGGACTCATGAGCCCGGTGGCAGCGGGACCGCCCGGGCGCGCGCGGCGAGCCATGACTCGAGCGCGGCACGATCCCGCTCGAGCTCGACTCCGACATCCTTGGAGCTTCGAACGGCGCCGGGCTTCGAAAGCACGATGCGCACCCACGAGACGCCGAACTCCTCGAGAATCAACATGGCTACATGCTCGGCGAGCGTCTCCACCAGCTGAAATTCGGAGCCCTCCACCAACGCCACCACGCGCTTCGCAACCCGCTTGTAATTGAGGGTGTCTTCGACCGAGTCCGTGAGCGCCGCCTTGCGGATATCCGCGCCTATCTCGATATCGACCAGGACGGTCTGACGGACCTGGCGCTCCCAGTCGTATATGCCGATGATCGCCTCGGCTTTGAGCGCATGAATGAATATCTTGTCCATTGAACTCTTGAGTCTGTTACTCCGTCGATTGCTACTGCGTCGATCCCGGCACTCCGAGCTCCCAGCTCGCCCGGGCGTCGATGGCGAGGCTCGCCCGCTCCCCCGCCGCCAGACGCAATGCGCCGGCCAGCGCGATCATCGCGCCGTTGTCGGTGCAGAACTCGGCCCGGGGGAAATACACCGTGGCTTCGGCATCCTTCGCAATGTCACCCAGGCGCTCGCGCAGCCGCGTATTGGCACCCACTCCGCCCGCCACCACGAGCCGCTGGTATCCGCCGCCCACGAGCGCCCGACGCGCCTTTTCAGCGAGCGTGTCCACCACCGCCTCCTGGAAGCCGCGTGCAACGTCCGCCCGAATCTCCTCGTCCAGGACGCGGCCTCGCAAGGCTACTAGGGCCGCCGTCTTCAAGCCACTGAAACTGAAGTCGAGTCCCGGCCTGTCGAGCATCGGCCGCGGGAAGTTGAAGCGGCCGGGCCGTCCCGACTCGGCCAGTTGGGCGAGCGCGGCGCCGCCCGGATACGGCAACCCAAGCATCTTGGCCGTCTTGTCGAAGGCTTCGCCCGCGGCATCGTCGAGGGTCTGCCCGAGAATGCGATACTCTCCGACGCCCGCCACGTCGACCAGCTGGGTGTGGCCGCCGGAGACCAGCAAAGCGAGGAACGGGAAGATTGGCGCTTCGGGCTCGAGGAGCGGTGCGAGCAGATGTCCCTCGAGATGATGAATGCCGATCGCCGGCTTCCCCCAGGCGTAGGCAAGGCTTCTGGCAAAGCCCGCACCGACCAGAAGAGCCCCGATCAGTCCCGGACCCGCAGTGTAGGCCACCCCGTCCACGCTCTCGCGCGAGGATTGCGCGGCCGATAGCGCCTCGCGCACCAGGGGCAGGAGCCTCCTAATGTGATCGCGCGAGGCCAGTTCCGGCACCACCCCCCCGTATGCCTGGTGCAATGCGATCTGACTGTGCAGCCGATGCGACAAAAGACCCCGCACGGTGTCGAAAACCGCCACCGCCGTCTCATCGCAGGAACTTTCAATTCCAATGACCCGCATCTTTCTTGCCCACCTTTGCCTTTTGCGGGAACGCCCATTAGAATGCGCCCCCCTGCTGCCGAATGCCCGGCGGTAGTCTTTTGTCTCAAATTATTGAGGTTTGAATGCCCAGCGTTCGTGTTCGCGAGAACGAGTACTTCGATGCCGCTCTGCGCCGCTTCAAGCGAGCCTGCGAGAAAGCGGGTGTCCTCACGGAGCTTCGCCGCCGTGAATTCTACGAGAAGCCGACCCAGGAACGTAAGCGCAAGAAGGCTGCGGCGGTCAAGCGTCACTTGAAGCGTCTGTCTCGGGAGAACATGCGCGGCGCCGGCGGCGCCCCGTCGAGCGCTCCGCAAGCGGCTTCCTCCCGGCCCTATTGAGGCCGGAACTCGTTCGATCTCCGGGGGCTCCTCGGTGTCTTTGAAAGAGCGAATCACGGATGACATGAAGGCCGCGATGCGCGCCGGCGAAAAGGAGCGGCTCGGCGTCATCCGGATGATCACCTCCGCCATCAAGCAGCGCGAGGTGGACGAGCGCATCGTTCTGGACGATTCCCAGGTCCTTGTCGTCCTCGAGAAGATGATCAAGCAGCGCAAGGAATCCCTGGCGCAGTTCCAGGCCGGCAACCGGCAGGATCTGGTCGACAAGGAATCCGCGGAAATCACGCTGCTGCAAACCTACATGCCCTCTCGCTTGAGCGATGCGGAACTCGACGCCCTGATCGCCGAGGCGGTCGCTGCCACCGGCGCGGCCAGCATCAAGGACATGGGCAAGGTCATGGGCGTCATCAAGGCGAAGGCGCAAGGCCGGGCCGACATGGCCGCCGTCGGCGCCAAAATCAAAGCCAAGCTCGGCGGTTGACCGCGTCCGGTCCATGGCCGGCCGCATCCCGCAACCGTTTCTCGACGAGATAGTCGCACGCTCCGACATCGTGGAGATCATCGGCGCACGCGTGGCGTTGAAGAAATCGGGCCGCGAATACAAGGCTTGCTGCCCGTTCCACAACGAGAAGACGCCCTCTTTCTGGGTCAGTCCCGACAAGCAGTTCTATCACTGCTTCGGGTGCGGAGCCCATGGCACCGTGGTGGGCTTTCTGATGCAGTACGAGAAGCTCGGCTTCCTCGATGCCGTGGCGGACCTCGCCCAGCGAGCGGGAGTGGCACTGCCGCGGGAGGCCCAGGGTGCGCGCGAGCCCGGCGGCGGCGATCTGTACGACCTCATGATCCGCGCGTCGAGATTTTTCGAGCAGAATCTCGCCGACACCCCGCGCGCACGCGAGTATCTGGCCCGCCGCGGGATCGATGCGGGCACGGGCGCCAAATTTGCGCTGGGATACGCGCCGGACTCGTGGAATGCGCTGCTCAACCGTTTCGGCGCGGACGAGGATGAGCGTCGCCGCTTGTTGCAGGCCGGCTTGATCATCGAGCGCGATGGCGCGAGCGCGCGGGCCGCGGGGGAGGGGCCGAGCGGATACTACGACCGGTTCCGGGACCGATTGATGTTCCCGATTCGGGATTCGCGCGGACGCGTGCTCGGATTCGGGGGGCGGGTGATCGATCAAGGCGAGCCCAAGTACCTGAACTCGCCCGAAACGCCGCTGTTTCACAAGGGTCGGGAGCTCTACGGACTTTACGAAGCGCGTCAGGCGCGCAACGACTTCAAGCGCCTGATGGTGGTCGAAGGCTACATGGACGTGGTGCGTCTGCACCAGGCCGGGATCACCTATGCCATCGCCACGCTCGGAACCGCCACCACCCAGGAACACCTGAACAAGATCTTCCGGCTGACCAGCGAACTGGTGTTTTGCTTCGACGGTGATTCCGCCGGCCTCAAAGCCGCCTGGCGGGCGCTCGAGAACGCGCTGCCCCTGGCGCGCGATGGGCGCGAGCTCAAGTTCATGTTTCTTCCCCAAGGCCATGATCCCGATACGCTGGTGGCAGCCGAGGGGGCGGGAGCCTTCGAGGAGCGCTCGAAGCAGGCCCTGCCGCTGTCAGAGTACTTGGTACGGCAGCTGGTATCGCAGGTGGAGACCGCCGACGTGGGCGGACGAGCGAAACTTGCCGCGCTGGCGGCGCCGCTGTTCGCCCGCATGCCGGAGGGCGTGTACCGCGACCTGACGCTGGAGCGGCTCGCCGCGGAAGTGCGCATGCCGGCCGCCAAGCTTCGCGAGCATCTGCAAAGCGCCGGCAGTCGCGCGGGCACCGGCAGATCGGCGATAGGCTCGGAGGCAGCGCGTGAGGAACCAGCCCGCCCGAGGCGCGGTCGGATTAGCGCAGGCCGCGGCAACCTGTTGAGCCAGGCGATCAGCCTGGTATTGCACCACCCGGGAGCGGCCCGCGCGGTCGGCGCACGCCAGGCGCTCGCAGGCGTCGATCTTCCCGGTATGGGCGTGCTCAACGAGCTGCTCGATCAGGCGGCCGAAATGGCACAACCCACGACCGCGATGCTGCTCGAACGGTGGCGGGAACGGCCCGAATACCACCGGCTGACCGAGCTCGCGCTGGCGCCCGCCATGGTGGAGGAGGCCTCTGGGGCGGTGAAAGAGCTCCAAATGGCGATTCACAAGCTGGTCGAGCACCACGGTCCCGGCCGCCGGATGAATGAATTGTTACGAAAAGCGGAGGATATGGGCTTGAATTCCGACGAAAAGACGGAATTAAGCCTGCTTCTGAAGTCAAAAGCCCGGCCCGGGGACCCGCCGTCGTCGACGGGCGCATAGCGCGATCACCGGGCGGTATGTGTGGCCACGGAGCGGCCAAAATCGTATAATTATCGGCTTGGCATTAAAACCTCTCGATCTCTCATGAGGCCTCCACTTTGATCAAAAAAGCGCCGGCAGGCACCGCCACGACGATCGCAGACGAGCGTCAATCGCAACTGAAGCTGTTGATTGCCCGGGGCAAGGAACAGGGCTTCCTCACCTACGTGGAAGTCAACGACCATTTGCCCAGCGAGATCGTCGATCCGGAACAGATCGAAGACATCGTCAACATGATCAACGATATGGGCATTCCGGTGTACGAAAAGGCGCCGGACGCCGAGTCGTTGCTGTTGACCGATGCCACGGCCGCGCCCGACGAAGAGGCGGTCGAAGAAGCGACCGCCGCGCTCGCCAATCTCGACGCGGAATTCGGCCGCACCACGGATCCCGTGCGCATGTACATGCGCGAGATGGGCACGGTGGAGCTGCTGACCCGCGAGGGTGAGATCCGCATCGCCAAGCGCATCGAAGAAGGATTGGAAGCGGTCAAAATCGCGCTCGGCAGCTACCCGGGCACCTACGATCTGCTGCTCAGGCACTACGAGACCGTGAAGGCGGGGCAGATGCGCCTGGTCGACGTCATCGTCGGCTTCGTGGATCCGAACGCGCCGGACGAGATCGCGCAGCCTCAGAACCCGAAGATGATGGCGCTCGAACGCGAAGAGGCCGCAAACGACGATGACGACGGCGACGGCGAAGAGGACGAGGAAGCGATCGACACCGGCCCGGATCCGGAGGAGGCCGCGAAGCGTTTCACTTCCATCGGCAAGGCGCACCACCAATTCTTGAACGCGCTGGACAAGCTCGGATCGAAGGATCCGAAAACGCAGAAGATCCGCAAGAAAATCTGCGGCGAGCTGATGGAGTTGAAGCTCGCCCCGAAGATGTTCGATCAACTGATCGACAACTTGCGCCAGCATGTCACCGAAGTACGCCTGCTCGAGAAGGAAATCATGTTCCTTTGCATCAAGCAGGCCGGCATGCCGCGCAAGGATTTCATCTCGACGTTCCCGAAGAACGAGACCAGCACCCGTTGGCTCGACAAGCACATCAAGGCCAAGAAGCGCTACTCGGCACCGCTCGCGAAGTTCAAGGACGAGGTCGAGCGCCGCCAGAACAAGCTCAAGGATCTCGAAGGGCTGTTCCACGTCCTGATCAACGAGATCAAGGAGATCAACCGCGAGGTGTCGATCGGCGAGGCCAAGGCACGCCGCGCCAAGAAGGAGATGGTCGAGGCGAACCTGCGCCTGGTGATCTCGATCGCCAAGAAATACACCAACCGCGGACTGCAATTCCTCGACCTCATCCAGGAGGGCAACATCGGCCTGATGAAAGCGGTCGACAAATTCGAGTACCGCCGCGGCTATAAATTCTCGACTTACGCCACCTGGTGGATCCGCCAGGCCATCACGCGCTCGATCGCCGACCAGGCGCGCACCATCCGCATTCCGGTGCACATGATCGAGACCATCAACAAGCTGAACCGCATCTCGCGGCAGATGCTCCAGGAGATGGGCCGCGAGCCGACACCCGAGGAGCTGGCGGTGCGCATGGAGATGCCGGAGGACAAGGTCCGCAAGGTCCTGAAGATCGCCAAGGAGCCGATCTCCATGGAGACTCCGATCGGCGACGACGAGGACTCCCACTTGGGCGACTTCATCGAGGATACCTCCGTGTCATCGCCCATCGATTCGGCCACGACCGAATCGCTGCGCGAGACCACGCACTCGGTGTTGGCGCAGCTCACGCCGCGCGAGGCCAAGGTGCTGCGCATGCGGTTCGGCATCGACATGAATACCGACCACACTCTTGAGGAAGTCGGCAAGCAGTTCGACGTGACACGCGAGCGCATCCGCCAGATCGAGGCGAAGGCGCTGCGCAAGCTTCGTCATCCGAGCCGCAGCGAACAGCTGCGCAGCTTCTTGATGGACGACTAGACGGCAGCTGCTAGACGGTACTTTGCCCGCGGTCCGCGGCGCGAGTCGCGCCGTGCCCGGCGCGGCCTTACTGTCCGACCACTTCCACCGTCAGATGCCGCTCGCTCGCGAGCGAGTTCGCCACCAGGCAGGTTGCCTCCGCTTTCTCGAGCAGCTTCTTGGCCCGCTCGACGTCGGCTCCCGTGTGCACATGGAGCTTCGCGTGAGTGTCGAATCGTGTGAACCGCATCTTGCCATCGGCCCGGTCCAGCGTGCCGCGGGTGGCCGCCTCCAGGCTCACCCACGCGAATTTGGACGCGGTCGCGATGGCGCGAAAGCTGAGCACGAAGCAGTCGGTGACGGCTGCCGTCAATAGCTGCTCGGGAGACCACTGATTGCCCGGACCGTCGAATTCCTTCGGCGGCGCCGATTCGATCACCCGGACTCCTTCCGACGCCAGCGGCACGTCGCCGTCGGGACGCACCGTGGTGTGCACTGAGTAATGATGGGGAAAGGGATGCATGGCGTTACTCCGCAATGATGATTTCAATTCATGCCGCCGAGTCCGTGGCGCCGTCGCCCGGCCCGAACAGTTTCAAATCGTGGGGGTCGGCGGCGAACCTCACCATGCGCTCGAACTTGAGCCCGATCCTCTCGAGCACCGCGATCGAGCCGTGATTATCGGGCGCGGTGATCGCCACGATGCGCTTCAGTCCCAGCCGCCGCTTGCCATGGTCGAGCATCGCGCCGGCGGATTCCACCGCGTAACCGTTCGACCAGTAGCGCGACAGAAATGCGAAGCCCACATCGACGTCCGGGAGGCTGTCGCGCTTCAACAGACCGCAGATCCCGATGGGCTCTTCGCGCCCGGCCAGGCTCACCTGATACAGGCCGAAACCGAACCGGCGATAGCTCGCGATCGGTCCTTTCACGATGTAGTCGCGCGCATCTGAAAGGGACCTCACCCCCTTGTCGCCGATATGGCGCAGAAATCCCGGCTCGTTCAAGAGCTCCAGGATGAACGCATCGTCGGCGGAAGAAAGCTCGCGCAACTCGAGACGCTCGGTCTTGAGGATAGCCATGCCGCCATCATAACGCCGGCCGCCGGCGTTTCAGCGACTTCGGCGCGGGGTCCTAGCGGACTCAGGATTTCGTGTATTCTCCTGCCCTTTACTGGGCAAAGAGAGTGCGGCGGCCATCGTGACATCTTGGACCAAGCTATCCATGTTGTTGCTCGTCGCAGCCGCCTTGTGCGGGACTTGCGGCGGAGCGGCGCGCGCGGAGGGGCTCAGCGCTTATCTGCCGTTGAATCTCGAGCCGGAAATGGAGCGCCAGATCGAGCGCGTCTTGATCCTCGCGGACGAGCCGATCCTCAAACGGCCGATACCCGTCGAATTGGTCAAGCTGGCGCTTCCGCAGGCCTGCGCTGTGGACAAGTATCTGTGCAAGAAGGTGACGCGCTATCTCGAGCGCTACTCCCGCGACTACGCCCTCACCCATGCGAGTGCGACGGCGGCCCTCACCCACGGGGCGAACACCGTGTTGCCGAACGCCTACGGCATGGAATCGGACAGTCATTATGAGTTTTCCGCGCAAGGGTTCGTGCAACCGAGCGACTATCTTCTCGCTACCGGCGGCGTGATCTCCTATAAGGGCCGCACGGAACCCACTGGCACGGCGTTGAGCCTGGGCTTCGACTGGGCGCAGCTCGATGTGGGCTTCCGCGATCACTGGATGTCGCCGATGACGGACTCGAGCATGATCATGAGCACGGAGGCGCCGACCACGCCCTCGGTGACGTTCTCGAATTACGCCCCATTGACGCGCCTCGGATTCCAGTACGAGTTCTTTCTCACCCGCCTCGATCAGACCGGCACCGGGACAGGCACCGGCAGCAGCGGCACCGGCACCGGCAGTCCGCCGGTCGACAATATTCTTTACAACGGGGTGTTGAGCCGCGGAAATCCCCGCCTGTTCGGCGCCCAGTTCTCGATCGAGCCCTACCCCGGGTGGTCGCTCGGCATCAATCGATTGCTCGAATACGGCGGCGGAAGCCGTCTGCCGGACTCGGCTCGCTTCCTGCTGCGCGATTTCTTCGAGCCGAGCGGGCTCTCGCAGACGCAAGGCAACCAAGAGGCGTCCTACGTCAGCCGATTCGTGTTTCCGGGCAAGACACCGTTCGCGGTTTACGCCCAATATGGCGGTGAGGACAACTCGGACGGCGGCAGCTACCTGCTGGGTAACGCCGCATTGGCGGTGGGCATCGACTTCCCCCGCATCGGGCGCCATTTCGATGCCACGTACGAGATCACCGAATGGCAGAACATCTGGTACGTCCATAACATCTTCTTGGACGGCATGACCAGCAATGGGCTCGTGCTCGGCAACTGGGGCGCCGATCAACGCAATTTCAACGACGGTGTCGGCGCGCGCACACAGATGCTGCGCATCGGTTGGACGCCTCCGTTCGGCGGGTATCTGCAGGAGCAGGTGCGCACGCTCGTGAACCAGACCTATTACGGCGGTGACAGCCGGCAGTACTCGCGCGCGAATCCTCCGGCATACCCCTACCACCATTACCTGGACGCCTCGGTGACCTATTCGCGCCCCTGGAGGGATGTGACGGTCGGCGGCGGGGTCGAAGGCGGACGCGATGTATACGGTGAGTCGTTCTGGCGGCTGTCCGCATTCTTGCGGTACGGCGGCGACGCCCGCACCCGCGATGACGGCGACATCGACGACGACGATTCCTATCACGGCGGCGCGAACCCCAAGGGGTCGGAACTCTTCGTCGACGCCGGAGTGAACGTCAACAAGGTGCGGGTCAATCTGGACCCGCAAATCACGCAGTTCTCGACGGCGCTCCAGGTCGATCCGCATTTCGGTTTGGGTGCCCGGCGCGCAGTTTCCGCGAACAACGATCTCGGCGTCCAAGTCGAGCTCGACGAGGTTGCCTCGCACGCCCTGTACGGGTTTCGCTTCCTCGATTACCGGCACCGCTACGGTGATTCCTTCGCGCTCGATTTGGGTCTCGGCGTCGACCGCTACCAGCTCGCCACTCCGGCCTATTCGATGTACGCCGTCGTGGGCGGGCAATGGCGCAACTTCTGGCCCGCGCTGCTGCCGAAATTCGATCTGGGGCTGGACCTGCGTTACGCGCAGAACGTTGCGCGTGATCACGTCCTTGCCGCCGACCCCAATGGATCGCGAGCGGACAGCTTTTACAAGATCGAGAGCGCCGTGTTCTATCTCTCGAGGCGCTTTTGAGTCGGTCCTGACGGCGCGCCGCAGCCCTCGTGCGGTCGTGGGAGTTTTCGCATGCGTTCACGAGGCTTCGTCCGACAAACACGGGGCCGGGGCCTGTGAGATTGTTTCCAAATGGAGCACCGATGGGGACAGCGATTCTCGGTTGATATCCTGGTACGGGTGCACTCGAGGCCGTACGCAGTGCGCACCGGCCGTTTGACCGACCTGAGCATGAGCGGTGGATACATCGTCACCAACGTGGATCTGCGTGAGTTGCGAAGGCTTCAGATCTCCATGGTCCTGCCGCAAAAATTCCCCCCCGCGACCCCATTGATCAGCGCCTATGTGGCACGCAAGTATCGCGATGGGATCGGCGTCGAGTGGTGCGATTTCGCGCCTCGGGGTGTGGTCGAGCTGCTCCGGACATGAGCTTGCCCGCAGCCCGGGCCAGGGTCCGCAGCCCGTAGCGATAATCCTCGGCGGCAAGCCGCAACCCCCGCAACAATCCGCCACCCGGCGGTAATATCGCGCATCGATTACCGGTCTACGTTATATCTATCTCGGCCAACGAGCGAAGCCTTATGCTGCTGGTGCTGATCGTGTTCCTGGGGGGTGTGCTCACCATACTGAGCCCGTGCATCCTGCCGGTCCTGCCGTTCGTCTTCACGCGCTCCGATCGCTCGTTCGTCACCAACGGACTGCCCATGCTCGCCGGGATGACTCTGACCTTCGCCGGTGTCGCCAGCCTGGCCGCCGTGGGCGGCGCCTGGGCGGTCAGACTGAACGAGTATGGGAGGCTCGCTTCCCTTATATTGCTGGCGGCGCTCGCCGCGACGCTTCTCTCGCGACGGCTCGCCGACGTGCTCGCGCGACCCTTCGTCGCTCTTGGCAACCGGTTGACACAGGCGCCCGCCGGTGCGGCGGCGCAAACCGGCATCGCTTCGTCGATGTTGCTTGGGATCGCGACGGGACTGCTCTGGGCGCCGTGCGCGGGTCCGATTCTCGGGCTGGTGCTCACCGGCGCCGCGCTCGCGGGACCCACGGCTCATACCACGCTGCTCCTGTTCGCCTATGCCGCCGGGGCGGCGACCTCGCTCGCCGTCGCGATTCTCGCGGGGGGCAAGGTATTCGCCTCGCTCAAGAAGGCGCTCGGAGCCGGCGAGTGGATCCGGCGCGGACTCGGCGTCGCGGTCCTGCTGGCGGTCCTCGGCATCGCCCTCGGGTGGGATAGTTCGATCCTCACGCGGCTCTCCGAGAGCGGCACCAACCGATGGGAACATTCTCTGCTCGATCGCGCGGGCGTTCTGGATCATGAACGACCGCAGGCTCCTTCCACGCCGACGGCGCTGCCGGTGGAAGGCAATCTACCCTCGCTCGCCGGGGCCACGGGCTGGCTCAATTCCACTCCGCTGACCGCGGAATCCCTGCGGGGCAAGGTGGTGCTGATCGATTTTTGGACCTATTCGTGCATCAACTGCCTGCGCTCGCTCCCGTACATCAAGCGCTGGTACGACACCTATCATGAGCACGGCCTGGTGGTGATCGGGGTGCATGCGCCGGAATTCGCTTTCGAGCGGGATCCGGACAATGTTCGCCGCGCGGTCACCGACCTTACCATTCACTACCCGGTTGCCATTGACGACAATTACGCCATATGGCGCGGTTTCAACAACCAATACTGGCCGGCGCACTACTTCGTCGATGGTTCGGGCAGGATCCGCGGACATCATTTCGGCGAGGGCAGCTACGCGGAGTCGGAGCGGCTCATCCGCGAACTTCTGACTCAGGCGGGCAATGAAAACCTTCCCCCGCCGGTCGTCGCCTCGGATGCCGCGCCGCTCCCCGCCGGCGGCGTCGAGGCCGCGGCGGATCTCGATCAAGATCTGTCCGGCGAAACCTATATCGGCTACCGGCGCGCGGCGGGCTTTTCCTCGCCGGGCGGCTTCGCACGAGACCGGACGGGCTCCTACCGGCTGCCGCCCTCGCTTCGTTTGAATGAATGGGCGCTGGGCGGAACCTGGAACGTGGATCCCGAAAAGGCGGTGCTGGTGACGGCACCCGGTAGGGTCGAATTTCGCTTCTCCGCGCGCGACCTGCATCTGGTGCTCGGACCGGACACTGCCGGCAAGCCGGTGAGATTCCGCGTCACCCTCGACGGTGCCGCGCCCGGATCCGCTCACGGCGCCGACATCGATGCCGAGGGCTACGGCGTGGTTCGAGCGCAGCGCCTCTATCAGTTGATCCGCCAGTCCGGGACGGTCGGCGAGCACACGTTCTCGATCGAGTTCTTGGATCCGGGCGCGCAGGCCTATTCGTTCACCTTCGGTTGAGGGCCATCATGAAACACGGCAGACGAGATTTTCTTCGGGCAGCCGCGAGCCTCGCGCTGATCCAGGCCGCCTGGGGCCGCCCGGCGAGGGCCGCCGCCCTGGCAGCTACGGACGTCACCATCGAGAATTTTTCCCCGGACGGCCGCAGCCAAGGCACGGCGAGCGTCGCCAAGATCGTGAAGAGCGATGCCGAGTGGCGCGCCCAGCTCTCTTCCCTGTCCTACGAGGTCACGCGCCGTGCGGGCACCGAGACCCCGTTCACGGGCGCCTATGCACAGAGCCATGCGGATGGCCTCTATCGCTGCGTCTGCTGCGATACGCCGCTGTTCGATTCCAAAACCAAATTCGAGTCCGGTACCGGGTGGCCCAGCTTCTACCGGGCGATTTCCCATTACAACGTGGACGAGGGCAGGGACTCGAGTCTCGGCATGCTGCGCCAGGCCGTCGCCTGCAGGCGGTGCGATGCACACTTGGGCCATGTATTCGATGACGGACCGCGCCCCACCGGCCTCAGATACTGCATGAATTCCGTTTCGCTGCACTTCGTCGCCCGCGGAACCTAGAAGGAGCTCACCATGATTTCGACGCTAACCCGGTCCCTCACGGCAGCGATGATGCTCGCCAGTCTGATCACCTTGAGCGCCTGTGCGCCGCTCTACGGTGCATCGCAAGCGGCGCCTGTCGCCCCTCCGCTGGTCGACAACCCCAAAGCCCCGGGCCCGATGCAGACGGCGGTGATCGCGGCGGGCTGCTTCTGGGGGGTGCAAGGCGTGTTCGAACACGTCCGCGGGGTGCAGCGAGCGGTATCCGGCTATTCCGGCGGCTTGCAGCGCACCGCCGAATACGAGACGGTCAGCGGTGGAATGACCGGGCACGCCGAGTCCGTGATGATCACCTTCGACCCTGCGCAGATCTCCTATGGACAGATTCTGCAGATCGCGTTTTCGGTGGTCCACGATCCGACCGAGCTCAATCGTCAGGGACCGGATGTCGGCACCCAGTATCGTTCGGCCGTCTTCTACGCCGATCCCGAGCAGCAGCGCATCGCCGAGAGCTACATTGCACAGCTCAACCAGGCGCATGCCTTCTCGCGGCCGATCGTCACCCAAGTGGCGCCGCTTAAGGGCTTTTACCCGGCGGAGGGCTACCATCAGGATTACCTGGTGAACCATCCATCCGCGCCGTACATCGCCTTCAACGATCTGCCGAAGGTGGATGATTTCAAGCGCGAATTCCCGTCGCTCTACACCGCCCAACCGGTGCTGGCGAGGTCGCGCTGACCAGCGCGGTTCACTGACGCGGGGCTCAACCAGCCAGGCGGCCGAAGTCCGATCCATCGATCAGCAGCCCGACGAGAGTCTGCAGCCCGTCCGCGTCCTCGCGGTCGAACCGGCCGGGCTCGGGACTATCGAGATCGAGGACGCCGAGGAGGCGCCCGGACTGTATCAGGGGCACCACGATTTCCGAGCGCGAGGCGGCATCGCATGCAATGTGTCCCGGAAATTCATGCACATCGGGGACGACGACGGTCTCGCGGCGCTCGGCGGCCGTACCGCACACGCCTTTTCCCAGCGGGATGCGCACGCAGGCGACTTTTCCCTGGAAGGGTCCGAGGATCAGCTCCCCGCCTCGCAGGAAATAAAATCCCGCCCAGTTGAGCGCCGGCATGGCCTCATGGATCAGCGCGGTCAGGTTGGCAGCGTTTGCCAGGCCATCGCGCTCCCCGGCGATCAGGCCGGCCAGTTGTTGCCTGAGCTCTGCGAAAATGCCAGCCTTGGGCAAACCGGCGACTGAGCGCACCGTATGCATGGCCAAACCTCCTTCGAAAGCAAGGGCGTCGTTCGAGGCGAGAATACCATGCTGAGCTGGAGCGCCTGACGGTCCCCAAGTGACTCTCCTTGCCCAGCTCGTCAGCGTCTCGGAGCGCGTCGCTGCAACCCCCGCCCGTCTCTCCAAGATCCGGGCGCTTGCGGATTTTCTGAGCTCGCTCCCCCGCGAAGACATCGACGCCGCCGTTCTCTACTTATCCGGTGAAACTCCGCAAGGACGCGTCGGCATCGGATTCGCCGCGCTGAAAGCGGCGGCGGCGGCGACGGCAACGAGCGACGAAACCTTGACCATCGCAGATGTCGACGGCGTGCTTGCCTCCCTTGCGGCGCTTCGAGGCGCAGGGTCCGCGGCGCGCAAAGGTGAGTCGCTCAGCTCGTTGTTCTCCCGGGCCTCGCCGCGCGAACAGCGCTTCTTGATCCAGCTTCTGGCCGGGGAGCTGCGCCAAGGCGCACTCGCGGGCGTCATGCAGGACGCCATCGGCGTGGCGAGCCGATTGCCCGCCTCCGAGATCAGGCGCGCCGCCATGTATGCCGGGAGTTTGGGCCGCGTTGCCACCGCAGCACTCACCGGTGGTGGGTCAGCGCTCGGCGGCTTCAAGCTCGAAGTGTTCGCGCCCGTCGCGCCGATGCTCGCGCAGACCGCCGCCGGCGTGGCTGAAGCGCTGCGAGAACTCGGCGCCGAGGCGGCATTCGAATGGAAGATGGACGGCGCTCGAATCCAGGTACACAAGGCCGGCGGCGACGTGCGTATCTACACCCGCGGACTCAACGATGTGAGCGCGGCGGTTCCCGAGATCGTCGAGGCCGCGCGGGCGCTCCCGGCCGAAAACGTCGTGCTCGATGGCGAGGCGATCGTGTTCGATACGAGCGGGCGCCCGCGTCCCTTCCAAGTCACCATGCGCCGCTTCGGCCGCCGGCTCGACGTGCAAAAGCTGCAGGGCGAGCTTCCCATCGGCGCATTCTTCTTCGATTGCTTGGCGCTCGATGGGTCGAGCATCGCGGATCGTCCGCTGCACGAGCGCTACCGGGCGCTGACAGAGGCCGTTCCGCCTGCGTCGCGCATGCCCCGCCTGGTGACCACTTCCGCGGCCGAGGCACAAGGCTTCTATGACGCGGCGCTCGCGGCAGGTCACGAGGGCGTCATGGCAAAGTCTCTGCGGGCGCCTTACGAAGCCGGGAATCGCGGCGCGAGCTGGCTCAAGATCAAACGCGCCCACACGCTCGACCTCGTGGTACTGGCGGCCGAGTGGGGACATGGGCGGCGAACCGGCAAGCTATCGAACCTGCATCTCGGAGCCTTGGAGCCCTCCACCGGGACCTACGTCATGCTGGGAAAGACCTTCAAGGGGCTGACCGATGTCATGCTCGACTGGCAGACACGCGAGCTTCTGGCCCGCGAGAGTCACCGCGATTCGGGGACCGTCTACGTCAGGCCCGAGCTGGTGGCGGAGATCGCTTTCAGCGATTTGCAGGCGAGTGTCCGCTACCCGGGGGGCTTCGCGCTACGGCTTGCCCGCGTCAAGCGCTTCCGGGACGACAAGCGCGCCGCCGAGGCCGATACCATGGACTCGGTTCGCGCGATCTACAGCGCCCAAACAATTTGAGCCCGCCGCACGCAGGAGCGCGCCTTGCGCGTTTGTAATAAATCTGTCGCTATCGCTTGCTACGCTGCGCGAGCGTTGGTTTTCGTGCTTTTATTGCCACTGAGGCTGGGCAACGCACCGCGGCAAGCCTGCGGAGTGGGGCTAAGGACGATCCCCCGGATGACGCGCTAGGGCAACAAAATCGATGCCAGCGCTTGTCTGCGTGCCCGAATCATGTTAACCACCTACGGGCTTGTAATAAACGCTCGCAGGCGCAGGGGCGATTCGCTCGGCGTTGATGCAAAGCAATACAGAATTTCTTAAGGGAAGGGATCGATACATGAATTCAAACCCGAAACTATCCTATGCGATTGCCGCCATTTTGAGTGGCGCGCCCGTGGGGCTTTCGTATGCCGTGGACGCGACCGCGACCGACGCGGATACCAGCAATTCGGAGGGCATCCAGGAGATCGTGGTCACCGCCCAGCGGCGCAGTGAGTCGCTGGAGAACGTGCCGATCACCATTCAGGCGATCACCGGCGAGCAGCTGAAACAGCTCAACGTCCAGACCTTCGATGACTTTCTCAAGTACACCCCGAACGTGACCTATAGCGGCAACGGCCCGGGGATGGGCAACATCTTCATGCGCGGCTTGAGTTCCGGCGGCTCCGGCAACCAATCGCAGTCGACCACCGCGCCGTTTCCGAACGTCGCCCTGTATCTCGACGACCAGTCGATGACCTTCCCCGCCCGGAACGTCGACGTGTACATGGTCGACATGGAGCGCGTCGAGGTCCTCGAGGGCCCGCAGGGCACCCTGTTCGGCGGCGGCGCCCAGGCCGGCGCCCTTCGCTACATCACCAACAAGCCGAAGCTCGACACCACGGAAGGCGACGTGAACGTCGGCTACGGAATCACCGCGCGGGGCGGCGACCCCAACGCCAACGGCAACGCCACCATCAATATTCCGCTGATCAATGATGTGCTGGCCGTGCGCGGCACTATTTTTGAGGATCACCGAGGCGGCTATATCTCGAACGTGCCCGGGACGATCGCCGTTGCGGGCGGCCCCCTCACCAACAATAACAACCTGGTGGGATCGAACGAGAATCCGGTGACCTACACCGGCCTGCGGGCGTCGGCTTTGCTGAAGATCAACGACGACTGGAACGTCCTCATTCAGCAGAACTACCAGAACATGCAGGCGGACGGCTATTTCCAGGATTATCCCCACGCGGCGGATGGAACGGCTCTCGCTCCGGACCAGATCACGGCGTTCGCCCCGGCCTACGATAAGGATCGTTACGAGAGCACGGCGTGGACGCTCAACGGCCGGTTTCCCAATCTGTTCGGCGCTTTCGGCGACTTGAAGGTCGTCTACACGGGCAGCTACCTGGACCGCCACATCGAGCAGCAACAGGACTATTCGAACTACCTCACCAGCGGCGGTGGCCTGTACTACGCCTGCGCCGGCGCGGGGGGGCTGGGTTACACGAAAACGGCGGCGAACCCGACGGTTTGTTATCCGGCGGTGGGCAATTGGAACGACACCGTCGAAAATACGCACCAGAGCCACGAATTGCGCTTCAGCACCTCGGACGACAACCGGTTCCGCATGCTGCTCGGCGGGTACTGGGAAGACTTCATCATCAAAGATCAGATGAACTTCAACTATTTGGGCATACCGCAGTGCGATCCGGCGAATCTTGCCACGGCGCTCGCCGGCGGCCCGGGCTGTACGTCCGCGGTCGGCCCCCTTCCCGGGACTTATGCGACCGATCCCAGCCTGCGCACGGGCTCCGATACGGCCTTCGGCGAGGACGTGAGGCGCGGCTATCGACAGACCGCGGCGTTCACCTCGGTCGATTTCGACATCATCCCGAAGGTCCTGACCCTCACCGGCGGGACGCGCTATTACCACTACGATGAATTCGAGCAGGGCTCGGAGTTCTACACCTCGACGGCCGCCAACAACATTCCGAACGGCGCGTGCATCGCGGCGGGCGGATGCGGCTTCGGCATCAACTTGAACAAACAGGAACATGGCTTCCGCAGCCGCGGAAATCTGACCTGGCACATCACGCCCGACACCATGACGTACTTCACCTACTCGCAGGGTTTCCGGCCCGGCGGGTTCAATCGTACGTCGAGCATCAATGGCATCCCGACGCTTGCCGGCGAAGCACCGTATACCGCAGGTGACAAGAAAACCGATCAGTTCAACAAGCCGGCCGGCTACGATTCGGACACCCTCACCAATCTTGAGGTCGGCCTGAAGTCCGAATTCCTCGAGCATCGGGTACAGGTGAACGCGTCCGCCTACGTGATGCATTGGAACAACGTGCAGCTGCCGCTGTTCGATCCGAGTCAGCTCGGCAACACGACCTTCGACATCAACGGCCCGAGCTACACCGTCAAGGGCGCCGAGCTGCAGTTGGTCACCCGCCCCTTCGACGGGCTCACGGTCCAAGGCTCGGGCTCGTACAACCATTCCGAACAGACCAACACGCCCTGCCTGCCGAGCAACCGCGAGACGACGACCAATCCGACCCCGATCGGAAACTGCATCACCCAGGTCAACAGCCTGCCGTTCACCAACCCGTACGGCGTGCTGGGCACCACGCCCGCGTTTTCGCCGCTCTTTCAGTTCAACTTGCGCGCGCGGTACGACTGGACGGTCAATGAGTACCATCCGTTCGTGATGGTCGGCGCGAATCATGTGGGCTCCATGCGGAACGAGCCGGCCAGCTTCCCGCCCGGCAATCTGCCAACCACCGAGGGCGGCTGTGAAAAGAACGGGATCCCGAACACGACTCTGTGTCTCTACACGATGCCCGGCTACACGACTTATGACGCCGCGATCGGTGTCTCGAAGGAGAACTGGACGGTGCAGGTCACCGGCAACAACCTGAGCGACTCGAATGCCAGCACGTACACATCCTCGAACCAGTTCATCGAGTCGCAGGTGCCGTTGCGTCCCCGGGTGCTGACGCTGATGTTTAGCATGAAGTTCGGCGGCGAGACTCCGCCGGCGCCTGCTCCGGCCCCGGCGGCTGCTCCGCCGCCCCCGCCGCCTCCTCCTCCCCCGCCGCCGCCCCCGCCGCCGCCGCCGCCCCCGCCGCCTCCGCCGGCCAAGGAAGAGGTGCTCAAGGGCGTCAACTTCCAGACCGGATCGGCGAAGCTGCGGCCGGAGTCGACGGAGACTTTGGATGCGTTGGCGCCGAGAATCGAGAAGTGCCATTGCTCGGAGGTCGACATCCGGGGGTATACGGATTCGACCGGTCCCTCGGAGTTCAACCACAAGTTGTCCGAACAGCGTGCGATCGCCGTGAAGGATTACCTCGAATCTCATGGAGCCCCGGCGGGCATCCTGACCGCCAAGGGCTTCGGCGAGGAGAGTCCAATCGCGAGCAACAAGACCCCGTCGGGTCGGGCCGAGAATCGCCGCGTGACGGTACAGTTCGTGGCGCCGGTGACCGATCGCTGACGGCGAGGGCGCCCCGGGCGGAGTGAAGCGCCGACCGGCGCTTGCTCCGACCGGCCTCTCCAGCGGTACGGTAGAATGCAGGGGTGGACGGGTGTCCACCCCTTTTTTTTGATCACGGTCATGGACCCCCCGCCCCCTCAAGCCGACGAGCCCCCGCATTCGGTCGACGTATCCCAGCTGCGCGCGCTGCTCCGGGAGCGCCGGTTTGCCGAGGCGCTCGCGGTCGGCGATGGCCTCCTCGCCAAGAATCCCGACTCACGAGAAGTCCGGCTGCTGGTGGCCGTCGCCCTGCGCTGGCTGGGCCGCATCCCCGACGCTTTGAGCACGCTCGCGACTCTCGAGCACCGGCATCCGCGCTTCAGCCGGCTCCATGAAGAGCGAGGTCATTGCTTCGTCTTCCTGAAGCGGGCGCCGGAGGCGATCGCGGCGTTTCTCGAGGCAGTCAACATCAATCACGCGCTGCCCTCGAGCTGGAGCATGCTTGAGGGCCTCTACCGCTTGACGGGACAGACCGAGAACGCCGCCATGGCGGCGAGCCACATGGCGACGCTGAAGCATCTGCCGCCGGAAGTGGTGACCGCCACCGGCTTGTTCGCCGACGGCGATCTCGAGGCGGCGGAGTCGTTGATACGGGGCTTTCTGCTGAAGCACGGGGATCACGTGGAAGCCATGCGGCTCCTTGCCCGCATCGGCATCTTGCACAAGGTATTCGACGATGCGGAGCTTCTGCTCGCGGCCGTGCTCGAGCGCGCGCCGAACTACCGGGCCGCGCGGCGCGAATATGCCGACGTGCTCGTCGAGCTCCATAAGTACCCCGAAGCGCGCCGGCAGCTCGACCGGCTTCTCGCGGAGGAGCCCGAGAATCGTCTTTTCAAACAGCTGTACGCGACGGTCGCGGCGGGACTCGGCGAACAGCCGTGTGCCATTGAACTGTACGGCGAGCTGCTCACGGGCACTGCGGCGGACGCCGACCTGCACTTATGGATCGCTCATGCGCAGAAGACGCTTGGCCGGCGTCAGGACGCCATCGATTCCTACCACCGCGCTTCGGCCTGCCGGGCGGATTTCGGCGATGCCTACTGGAGCCTCGCGAACCTCAAGACCTATCGCTTCACCGAGGCGGAGCGGGTGCAGATGCGCGCGGCGGAATCGGCGCCCGGAACCGGTTCCGTCGATCGATACCACCTCTGCTTCGCGCTCGGCAAGGCTCTGGAGGATGAGGGCGACTTCGCCAGGTCCTTCCGTTACTACCAGACGGGCAATGCGCTCAAGCGTGCCGAGAGCAGGTACCGCGCCGACATCATCGAGACCAACACGCGCCAGCAGATCGAGGTCTGCACGAACGAGTTCTTCGCGGGGCGGCGCGGCTGGGGGACGGCGGAGCCCGATCCCATCTTCATCGTCGGCCTGCCGCGATCGGGCTCGACGTTGATCGAGCAGATTCTGGCCTCTCACTCGCGCATCGAGGGCACGCAGGAACTCGCCAACGTCCAGCAAATCGTCGCCGCTCTGCGCGGCCGCGATCCGGATTTGAACCACTCACGCTATCCGCGCGTCCTCGCGCAGTTGGAGCGCGGGGATTTCGCGGCGCTCGGACGGCAGTACCTCGACGGGGCGCGGGTCTATCGCGGCGGCAAGGGCGGCCCCGTTCCCTTCTTCATCGACAAGATGCCCAACAATTTCCGACACCTCGGGCTCATCCACCTGATGCTGCCGAACGCCCGGATCATCGATGCCCGGCGCGAGCCGGTGGCGTGCTGTTTCAGCAATTACAAGCAGCTGTTCGCGCAGGGCCAGGAGTTCACCTACAGCTTCGAGGATATCGCGCGCTACTATCGAACCTATCTGGAGCTCATGCGCCATTGGGGTGATGTTCTTCCCGGAAAGATCCTTCGCGTTCATCATGAGGATGTCGTCGAGGATATCGAGCGCGCGGTCGGCCGTATCCTCGACTTCTGCGGGCTCGGGTTCGAGCCGCAATGCGTCGAGTTCCACAAGACGGAACGTAGCATCCGCACCGCGAGCTCGGAACAGGTTCGCCAGCCGCTCTATCGGGACGGACTTGATCAGTGGAGAAATTTCGCGCCGTATCTTGAGCCGCTGGAACGCGCACTCGGCGACGCGATCGACCGCTACCGTGACTGACGTTTAAGGCATGAAGCCCGGTCGAAACGAGAATTGCCCCTGCGGCAGCGGCCAGAAGTACAAACGCTGCTGCGGACGTGAACCGGCCGCGCCGCCCTCACCAGCCATACTTCGGCCGCAGGAGATTGGCGCGCTCGTCACCCTGGTCGGGCAAGAACGGCTGAGCGAAGCGGAACGGGAAGCGCGGGCCCTTTTGAGGGTGCACCCCGATGCCGGCATGCTGTGGAAGATCCTCGGCATCGCACTCATGAGGCAGGGAAGGGACCCGCTGGCGGCGATGCGCCGCACGGTAGAGCTCCTGCCGCGGGACGCGGAGGCGCACGGCAATCTTGGGCTCGCTCTGCACGATCACGGGCAGTGGTCGGAAGCGCTCGAGAGCCTCGAGCGCGCGCTGCAGCTGCGTTCGGACGATGAGCAGGTGCTGTTGGCGGCCGCCAATGCCCTGAATAATCTCGGCAACCTACGGCGCGACGCGGGCGAGCTGCGCGAAGCCGTGTCTCTGTACCGCCGAGCCATCGAGCTCGATCCGGCGCGCGCCGAGAGCCATTGCAACCTCGGAAACGCGCTCCTCGAGGCTCGACGCATCGATGAGGCTGCCGCCAGTTACATCCGGGCCGTCGCGGTCGATCCGCGCTCCGCCCTGGCTCATCTCAGCCTGGCGACGGTATTGCGCGTTCAGGGGCGCGGCCCGGAGGCGGAGTCGAGCTGCCGGGCAGCATTGGCCCTGGAACCGGCTTACGCCGAGGCGCTGTGTCTGCTCGGCGAGCTGCTCGCCGACCAGGGCCGGTTTCCCGAGGCGGAGATATCGTTCCAGGGGGCGATCGAGGCCGATCCCGATTTTCCGTTTGCCTATTGCGGTATCGCGGCGCATCGCAAAATGACCGCCGCGGACACCGCGTGGCTCGAGGGCGTGCGGTCGGTGCTGGCTAAGCGGCCGCCGCTCAGGCACACCATCAATCTGCACTTCGCCCTCGGCAAATATTTCGATGATGTGGGGCGCTACGACGAGGCGTTCGGTCACTACAGGCAAGCCCACGAGCACGCCAAACGATATGGCTCGAAGTATGACGCGGGCAAGCTCGCGCGGCGCGTCGATCGGCTCATCTCCATCTTCGATGCGCCGTCCCTGAGCGCACGCGCAGTGGTGCGCGGGTCGCCGTCCGAGCGCACGGTCTTCATCATCGGGATGCCCCGCTCGGGCACCTCGCTCGCCGAACAAATTCTCGCTTCACACCCTGCGGTGTTCGGTGCCGGCGAGATCGTCTTCTGGGATGCGGCTTTCGGCGCTCATGAGACAGCCGGTTTCGCGGGCGAGGCCGGTGCGCTGCGCCTGTCCGGCATCGCGGGCGAGTACCTCGAGCGCGTCGGCAGGCTATCGGGCGGAGCCGCGCGCGTCATCGATAAGATGCCCGCCAACTTTCTGTACGCCGGGCTCATTCAAGCGGCCCTGCCGGAAGCCCGATTCATCCACATGTGCCGCCATCCCATCGACACCTGCCTGTCGATCTATTTTCAGAATTTCTTCAACAGGGCCGCCTACGCCGACGATCTTGACGACTTGGCCGACTACTACTCGCAGTACGCCCGGATCACCGCATACTGGCGCGACGTGCTGCCGCCCACCCGGCTGCTCGAGGTTCCTTACGAAGGTCTCGTCGCGGATCAGGAGGGATGGACGCGGCGGATGCTCGACTTCATCGGGCTTGCATGGGATCCGCGGTGCCTGGATTTCCACGCGACCGAGCGCGCCGTGATCACCGCCAGCAAGTGGCAGGTTCGGCAAAAGATCTACAGTCAATCGGCCGGTCGCTGGCGGAACTACGAAAAGCATCTCGGACCCCTGCGTCGGCTCTTGGAGATTGCCCAACCCGACCGGCCCCAGAGCTGCTAACTGCAACTGTTAATTGTCAACAGTTGACAGTTGTGTTATGTTGAAGGGGTGGATAGGCCCCTTCCAATCATCTCCTCCCGATGAACGCGCTCACGGCTCCCACTGCCCTGCAATTGGTTCAAACGAGCTCCCTGCCCGCCCTGGTGCAGATCGAAATCGAGCAGCTCATCCTGCGCGGAGAACTCGGCATCGGCCAGCGCATCAACGAAAGTGAGCTGGCGGTGCGCTTCGGCACCAGCCGCGGTCCGATTCGCGAGGCTTTGCGCGCCCTGGAGGAGGCCCGTCTGGTGCGCTCGGAAAAGAACCGCGGGGTGTTCGTCCGGGAGATATCGGTGGCCGAAGCGGACGAGATCTACGACATGCGCGAGGCGCTCGATGAGTTGATTGGGCAGCGGGTGGCCGAGCGGGCCACGCTCGAGCAACTTCGCGAGCTCGCGGCAGTCGTTGAAGACATGGATGGCGTGACCGGACTCGAGAACGTCAACACGTATCACGCGCTGAATCTGAAGTTTCACGATCTCTTGGTCGACTTCGCGGGAAATGCCCGCCTGACGGAGAGCTACCGGCTGCTCACCAAGGGACTTTTGTTGTTCCGCCTGCGCGGGCTCCAGGACGGCGGCGGTTTCGCCGTCTCCAACACGGAACACCGCGCGGTGGTCGCCGCCATCGTCGCGCGTGATGGCGCCCGGGCAGGACGGCTGCTGCGCCAACATGCGGCGAAGAGCCGGGCTCGCATGCACAAGGCGGCGGCCGCCGGCTCATCGACATGAACACTGACACCGGAGCACGCTTGAACCTCCACCTCCCCCTTACGGTCAACGACCGCACGTATCGCTGGATGGATCGGCCCTTGGTCGTCGTCTGCGTCGATGGCTGCCAGCTCGAGTACATCACGGCCGCCGTTGCCGCCGGGGTCGCGCCCTTTCTCAGCCGATTGCTCGCGGGCAGCGGCACCGCCTTCCTCGCCGACTGCGTCATGCCGAGCTTCACCAACCCCAACAATCTCTCGATCGTGACCGGGGCGCCGCCCTCGGTGCACGGCATCTGCGGCAATTATTTCTTCGATTCGGAGCGCGGCGAGGAAGTGATGATGAATGATCCGCGCCATCTGCGCGCGGGCACCATACTCGCGGCGTTTTCCGATGCCGGCGCGAAAGTCGCCGTGATCACGGCGAAGGACAAGCTGCGCAAGCTCCTCGGACATCGGATGAAGGGAATTTGCTTCTCCTCGGAAAAAGCGGACCAGGTCAGCCTTGCCGAGAACGGCATCGAGAACGTGGTGGGGCGCGTCGGCATGCCGGTCCCCTCCGTGTACAGCGCGGCGCTCTCGGAGTTCGTGTTCGTGGCGGGCGTGAAGCTCATGGAGCACGAACGGCCGGACCTCATGTACCTGTCGACCACCGACTACATCCAGCACAAGGCCGCGCCCGGCACGCCGGCCGCGAATGATTTCTACGCGATGATGGACTCGAATCTCGCGCGGCTCGACGCGCTCGGCGCGACGGTGGTCATCACGGCCGACCACGGCATGAACGCCAAGCACGATGCCGCCGGCCGTCCCAACGTGATCTATCTGCAAGACACCCTCGATGCCTGGATCGGGAGGGGCAAGGCTCGGGTGATATTGCCGATTACCGATCCGTACGTCGTGCATCATGGCGCGCTGGGATCCTTCGCGCTGGTTTATCTGGACGAGGCGGATCGCAGCGCAATCGCGGCGCGGATCGGCGCGCTTCCCGGCATAGAGTTGGTCGCGACCCGGTCCGAGGCCGCGGCGCGCTTCGAGCTCCCGGCGGATCGCATCGGCGATCTGGTGGTCGTGTCGAAGCTCGACACGGTCATCGGCACCGCGCGCGACCGGCACGACCTGTCCGGGCTCGACGTGCCCTTGCGCTCGCACGGAGGCATCTCCGAACAAAAGGTGCCGCTGCTGGTCAATCGCTTGGTCGCAGATCAGCCGCCCGGCCGGCGATGGCGTAATTTCGATGCGTTCGATCTGGGATTGAACCTGGCCCTACAACCCTCTTGAGGATCCTGCGATGTCCGCCGAATTGAACTCGTACGCGCGCGCTCCAATCCGCGAGTCGCTGCGCATCGCCGGCGAGAAAGTGTCCCGGGACCGGGTCATCGAGGTCCGGCATCCGTACTCGGGAGAAACGATCGGAACCGTCCCGAAGGCCACGCTCGCGGACGTGAAGCGCGCGCTCAAGATTGCGCGCGATTTTCATTCGAAGCTGACTCGTCACGAGCGCTACGGCATTCTCATGAGAGCGGGAGCGCTGGTCGCCGCAAAGCGCGAGGAGCTCGCCCGCCTGATCACGCTCGAATCGGGCCTCTGCCTCAAGGACTCGACCTACGAGGTCGGCCGGGCATCGGATGTGCTGCTGTTCGCCGCCAATCAGGCGCTGATCGATTCCGGCGAGGTGTTCTCATGCGACCTCACCGCCCACGGCAAGAGCCGCAAGGTCTACACCCTGCGCGAGCCGCTGCTCGGAGCGATCACCGCGATCACACCGTTCAACCATCCCTTGAACCAGGTGATTCACAAGGTGGCCCCGAGCATCGCGACCAACAACCGCGTGGTGCTCAAGCCGAGCGAAAAAACGCCGCTCACCGCCTACGCTCTCGCGGACATCCTGTATGAGGCCGGATTGCCGCCGCAGATGCTGTCGGTGCTGACGGGAGATCCGGCCGAAATTGCCGACGAGTTGCTGACCAGCGACCACGTGGACCTCGTCACCTTCACCGGCGGCGTGTCGATCGGCAAGTACATCGCCGCCAAGGCAGTCTACAAGCGCCAGGTGCTGGAGCTCGGCGGCAACGATCCCCTCATCGTGCTCGAGGATGCGGATCTCGAGGAGGCGGCCGGCCTCGCGTCGCGAGGCTCGTATGCGAACTCCGGGCAACGCTGTACGGCCGTCAAGCGCATGCTGGTTCAGGAAAGCGTCGCCGAACGCTTCGTCGAGCTCCTGGTCGAAAAGACCAGGGAGGTGAAATATGGAGATCCTTTCGACGCTGCGATGGACATGGGAACGGTGATCGACGAGCCTTCGGCGCGCCGCTTCGAGGCCGTGGTTAACGAAGCGGTCGCGGCCGGTGCGAGGCTCCTGGTGGGCAACGTCCGGCGTGGCGCGCTGTATTCGCCGACGGTCCTCGATCGTGTGACACCGGACATGAACGTCGTGCGGCACGAAACCTTCGGGCCCGTCTCCCCCGTCATTCGGTTCAAGACCGTGGACGAGGCCATCCGCATCGCCAACGGCACCGCCTACGGGCTCTCCTCCTCGCTCTGCACCAACCGTCTGGACTTGATCACCCGCTTCATTCAGGAATTGAACGTGGGCAGCGTCAACGTGCGTGAGGTGCCCGGCTATCGGCTGGAGATTACGCCCTTCGGCGGCATCAAGGACTCGGGGCTCGGCTACAAGGAAGGCGTCCTGGAGGCCATGAAAAGTTTCTGCAACACCAAGACCTACTCATTGCCATGGACGGAGCTGAGCTGACGTCATGGGCAGTACGGTCATCCTCGATCTGATCGGCGGAGTGGCGCTGCTTTTGTGGGGATTGCACATGGTCCACAGCGGCGTGGTGCGCGCATTCGGCTCGCAGCTTCGGCGCTTATTGGGTATTGCGCTTCATAACCGGTTCCGCGCCTTCTTCGCGGGTGCCTTCGTGACCGCGATTTTGCAGAGCAGCACCGCCGCCGGCTTGATGGTGTGCTCGTTCGTCACCGGTGGAACCCTGGACCTCGTTCCCGCGCTCGCCGTGATGCTCGGCGCCAATGTCGGCACGACGTTGGTCGTTCAGCTGCTATCGTTCAATATCGCGGTGGTCACTCCCATCCTGCTGATGGGAGGCGTGATCGCCTTCCGCCGCGGCGCGAGAACCCGGACGCGGGATCTGGGACGCGTCTTCATCGGCGTCGGCCTGATGCTGCTCGCCCTCCATATATTCCTCGGCGCGCTGGTGACGACCGAAAGCGCGGTGATTTCACAGGCGCTGTTGGGCGCGATCGCCAATCAGCCGTTCCTGTGCCTCGCGATCGCGGCCGCCGTGACCTGGGCCGCGCATTCGAGCGTCGCGGTGGTACTCGTCGTGATGTCACTCGGCGCGGCGCATCTGGTCTCGCCGACCGCCGAGATTGCCCTGGTGCTCGGAGCGAATGTCGGCAGCGCGCTCAATCCGTTGCTCGAGACCGGCCAGTCGGGCAATCCGGCAAGCCGCCGCGTCCCGGTCGGCAATCTTCTGACCCGTATCGCCGGCTGCGCGCTGGTATTGCCGTTCCTGCATCCGATCGCGGAGGCCCTCGAAAGCTTCGAGCCCAACCCGGCGCGCCTGGCGGCGGACTTCCATACCACCTTCAACGTTCTGCTCGCGCTCCTGTTCATCGGGCCGCTCGACCTCGTGGCCGCCCAGCTCACCCGCTGGCTGCCCGATCAGCCCAGGGCGGCCGATCCCGGCACACCTGTGTACCTGGACGCGAGCGCCGCGGGCGCTCCCGCGGTCGCATTGGTCGCGGCGGCACGCGAGGTGCTGCGCATGGGTGACCTGATCGAGACCATGCTGCGGCAGTCGATGACCGCGTTCTTGACCAACGATCGCAAGCTCGTTTCCGAGATCAGCCGCACGGACGACTCGGTCGACAGTCTCAACGAAGCGGTGAAGATGTACGTGACGCGCATGACGCGCGACAGCTTGGATGACCGCGACGCCTATCGCGCCATGGAGATCGTCTCGTTCTCGATCAATCTCGAGCACGTCGGCGACATCATCGACAAGAATCTCATGGATCTCGCCTCGAAGAAGATCCGGCGCGGCATCGCCTTTTCGAAGGAGGGCGAAGCGGACCTCGTGGACTTTCACCAGCAGGTGATGGACAGCTTGAGACTGTCGGTCGGCATCTTCATGTCGGGCGATGTGAACGTCGCGCGTCAGCTGGTCGCCGCAAAGACGCTGCTGCGCGAGAAGGAATTCGCCGCTGCCGAAAGATATCTCACGCGCCTGCGCGAAGGCACGCCGGAAATCATCGAATCCTATTCGCTCGACCTCGACATCCTGCGCGATCTGAAGCGCATCCATTCGCATCTGTGCTCGACCGCTTATCCGGTTCTCGAACGGGCGGGCGCGCTGCAGCGCAACCGCCTCCGGGATCCGGAGTTCGGCCGACGAAAGGGGCCTGCAAACCGTCTTCCGGCCGGCCCCCGTACGCCTTGAAGGAGTGCTCATGAAAGACCCGATTCTGCTGACGCCCGGCCCGCTGACAACCTCGGCGCAGACCAAATCCGCCATGCTCTCGGACTTCGGCTCGTGGGACGGCGCGTTCAATGCCCTGACGGCCTCGGTGTGCCGGGACCTCCTCGCCATCGTCGAGGGTCAGGCGGATCACGTGTGTGTGCCGCTTCAGGGCAGCGGCACGTTTGCCGTCGAGGCGGCGCTCGGAACGCTCGTTCCGCGGGGCGGCAAGGTGCTGGTCCCCGACAACGGCGCCTACTGCAAGCGCATCGTGCGAATCCTGGGGTACCTCGGCCGCGAGGCCGTGGTGCTGCCGCACACGGAGCAGGAGCCCGCCGATGTGGCGCGCATCGATGCCGCTTTGGCCGCCGACCCCGGCATCACTCACGTCGCGCAGGTGCATTGTGAAACCGGCACCGGGATTCTGAATCCCTTGGCGGAGATCGCCGCTGTCGTGGCCCGGCACGAGCGGCGCTTGATCATCGATGCCATGAGCTCCTACGGCGCCATTCCCATCGACGCGCGCTCCATCCGCTTCGACGCGCTGGTGGCGGCATCCGGAAAATGCCTCGAGGGCGTGCCCGGCATGGGTTTCGTCATTGCACGCCGCACCGTGCTCGAGGCCTCCGCCGGCAACTCCGCTTCGCTCGCCATGGATCTGCTCGACCAGTGGCAGTACATGCAAAAGACCGGGCAATGGCGATTCACGCCGCCGACGCACGTGGTGGCGGCGCTGCGCGCTGCGATCGATCAGTATCAGGCGCAGGGCGGGCAGGCAGCCCGCCTCGCGCGTTATCGGGACAATTGCGCCGCGCTGGTCTCGGGCATGCGCGAACTCGGTTTCGAGACCTTCCTGCCCGCGACGCTGCAGGCGCCGATCATCGTCACTTTCCACGCACCGCCCGACCCGAACTACGATTTCAAGGAGTTCTACGGCCGGGTCCGCGACCGCGGCTTCATTCTCTATCCGGGGAAGTTGACCGCGGTCGAGACATTCCGGGTCGGATGCATCGGCGCGATCGGGGCCGATGCTATGCGGCAGGCCGTGGCCGCCATCGTGGAGGTTCTCCGCGAGATGCGGGTCCGCTGCATCTCGCCCAAAGCCGCCTCGCCGCCGACCGCCGAGCGGCTCGCCGTTTAGCGCCTCGAGGCGGCCGGCGCTGGGCGGCGCTCAATCCGTCGCCAAAGCCTGGCGGAATCCCGGATTATTCATGAGATTGTAAGCCGCCTTGACCAGCATGTCGGAAATCACTTCGTAGTAGTTCTGGGCCTTGTACGAGCGCCCGAAGCGCCGCGCATCGCCCGCCACGATCCCGGTCCAGATCTCCTTGCCCTGTGCGTTCTTCGCGTGCACAAGCAGCGACACGGAGCCGCGGTAGGTGCTGTCCTCGGTGACGAAGAAATCGCGGACCTCTCCGTTCAAGGTGACATCGACCGGCCCGTCGGCGATCGACAGTCCCGCCTTCTGCATCACCTGCGCCAGTTGCTGCGTGACGAACGCACCGACGTTATCGATCGTGGTGACCGGCAGAATCCTGCTCTCCGTTTCGTGGTTTTCGGCGATCAGCGCCGGCGTCTGCCGCGTATCCTGGAACGGATCGAGGTGGATTTTTTTCGAGAGCAACGGTCCGCTGATGTCGAGCGGGCCCATCTCGGCGAGGGTCGATGTCGGCGACCAGGTCAGCGGGATGTTCTCGAGCAATTTGGGCGCGGCGCATGCACCGCCACCGAGAAAAAGGCAGACGCACGAGGCGGCGGCAAGAATCCGATGGCTCATCGGCAACTCCCTGTTGGCGGACCCGGCGCGGTGCCGTCTCGACGCGTTCCGCAAGTCTAGCAAGCCCGTCAGGCGGTGACGAAGCCCGTCTTGAGCGCGCGCACCCAGTCCGGCCGGTCGCGCTGTTCGGCGAGCCGCGCGGCCGCGTCCCAATCGTAGGCAACGGCGCAAAAATCCACCGCCCAGCCGTTCTCGCGGCGCTCGGCCACTGCGTACCGCGCGTGCGGCGCCCCCATCTCCACCCGATGCGGGCCCGGATCGTGGCCCTCGTAAGCTTGGATTCCCACGCTTCCCGGGTTGACGATCACTTGCCCGGTGGACAGATGCACGAGCTTCGGGATGTGCGAGTGGCCGCATAGGATCAGCGACGCTTTACAACCGTCCATGCGCTCTTCTATCCGCCGGAGCGGCGCTGGCCGCAATTCGCGCTCGATGAGATCCTCGAGAAAGCAATCGACATCGTTGTGGGGCGTTGCGTGGCAGAGAAAGACATCGCCCTCGAGTGACCACACGGGCGGCAGCGCAGCCATCCATCGGCGCTCCGCTTCTCCGAGCGTATCGAAGGCGTAGCGATCGGAGGCCCCCATGCGATCGGGGTCCAAAGCACCTGGCGCTCGTGATTGCCGCGGATGGTCGGCAGATCGAGCGCCATCAACCGCTGGGCGGTTTCGCGCGGCAGCAGCGGGCCCGAGACGATGCCTGCAATAATGCTTGACGGTCGACTGCTGGAAATATTTCCCAGCAGTCCGCGCGACATCTGAACGGATCCAGACCGGAACCACAAGCGCGATCCACGTCTTTGAGCCAAGCCTCAAACTCTTTTTACCCGCTTGCGATAGGGAGAATCGCACGGAACGACGCGCATCCTTCGTCTCCTGCGCCAACAACAATCCGGCGGCATGCAGGCGACCTATCGACATCAAGCCGACGGCGGGATTCCTCGCTGGACGTCGCGGCGCGCAGCCTGGAAGCGTACGAATTGCGCCTGCGATTCGACTCGGATACAAGTCTGGGGAAGCGCCGACCGACATCAGACCAACAAGTCGACCAGGTCCGCGAGCGCTCCCTGCGCCGACCTTCAGATCGTCATGAGCCATATTGCGGGGTGTTGAAGCGATGAACTACTGGGCACTGCTGATGGATGGAACAGGAGGAGCGCGCTGTGCGCCGGTGTATGTGCGCACCCTGCGTGAAATGAAGGGGATGAGCGGGATGTCGGTGCACTTCCGGCCGGTGAGGAAGGACTCTTTGTACGAATCGGCGAAGACGAGTGGGGCCTGGGGGGAGCGGGTGCTGCGCGGGGAGGGGAAGATCCGGGGGCAGCTGTGGGTGGAGTATGAGGTGGGCCGGGTCGACTGGTCGGTGATTGGCAGGAGCGCGGATTTGTTGTTTGCGCTTGCGCTGGTGACGGTGAAGTGGGGTAAAGGATGGGAGTGGAAGGGATCGGTGGCGGCGACCGGGCGGCTGGGAGAAGAGGGCGAGGTATACGGGGTCGAGGGGACGGTGCAGAAGGTGAGCGCGGCGCTCGGGGAGCTGAGGGAGAGCGGTGAGCGTGGAGTGGTGTTTTATCCGCGCGCGGACCAGGAAGAGGTGGGGAGGTGGTTGGAGGGAGTGGGGGAGGAGGCGCTTGGTGGGGTCGAGGTTCGGCCCGTGGGGCACGTCGAAGAGGCGCTCGGGTATCTGGGGTATCGGCTGGAACGCGTGTATGTGCGCAATCCATTTCGAGGGTTGGAACACTTTGATGTTGGTGATCATGGGATTTTCTTTGGTCGGGAAGGAGAGCTTGCGGAGGTGCTCGAGCAGCTGTTGAGGCGGGAGCGGGCTGGGCGAGCTGGGCTTTTGGTGGAAGGTGCGAGCGGGAGCGGCAAGAGTTCCTTTTTACGAGCAGGGGTGCTGTATGAGCTCAAAGCCGGAGGCAACTGCAGCGAATCGATGAGGCAGGCGCTTCTCGAGCGGCCGGTGAGCGAGGGATTGGAGAAAGCGATCTGGAGGCCGGGATTGGTGAGGTATGAGGGCGATGAGAGCGAGGTTGTGGGGTCGATCGTAGCGGTGTGGGCGAAATGTGAGGAGTGGGCAACGGGTTGGAGCGAGGGTGCCGGGAATTTTGCGGGGCTGCTGCGGGCATTCGAGCGGGGCTGGCCGGGCGGCAAGAGGTTTGTGTGGTTGATCGATCAGTGCGAGGAATTGTTCGGCCGGGGGTTTGACGAGGAGCTGATCGAGGGGTTTGGGGGTTTTCTGCGGGCTCTGCAGGGTTTGGGGGTGTGGACGCTGGCCTCGATCAGGGCGGATGCGACGCCGCTGCTCAAGAGCTACCGGAGTCTGCGGGCGGTGTATGGAGCGGACGAGGGGCAGTACTACCTGGAGTCGATGAGCGGTCGTGCGCTCGATGAGGTGATCGAGGGACCGGCGCGGGTGGCACAGCTTGACTTCGAGCGTGACGAGTCGGGGGTGGGGCTCAACGAGCGGCTGCGCGAGGATGCTTACCGCGAGAAAGAGAGTTTGCCGATGCTCGAATTCACCTTGAACGAGCTGTACGCGCGCAGGCGCGGCCGGCAGCTCACGTACGAGGCGTACCGGGAGGTGGGAGGTCTCGCAGGGAGCATTGCGACCACCGCGCAGCGGGTGCTCGCGGGAGTGCAGGAAGCCGAGCGCGAAGCGGCGCAGCGTGGGGTGTTCCGCAGCTTGGTGCGCGTGGATGAGAGCGGCGGAGCGGAGCGGCGGTATGCGCGGCTGCAGGAGATCAAGGGATCCTCGCGGGTTCTGGTGGAGCGTCTGATCGAGGCGCGGCTGTGCGTGACGGATCAGCGTCAGGGTGAGGCGGTGGTGGCGTTTGCGCACGATACGCTGCTTGGGAACTTGCCGGCGCTGAGCCAGTGGCTGAAGAACGAGGCCGGGCTGATGCAGACGCGCGAGCTTGCGCAGAAGGATGCGCGGGCGTGGAGCGAGCATCGAGAATCGGTGGATTGGCTGGCGGCGGCCGACAAGTTGGCGCTCTACCGGGGGCTCGAGGCGGCGCAGGTGGAGCTGGGCGAGGGCGTGCGGAGGTATCTGAGCTGTTCGGTGCTCCGGCAGAGGCGGGTGAGGAGACTGCGGGTTGCGGGAGTGACGGCCGTCGTGTTGATGGCGGTGGGGGTGATGGCGGCGGCGGCGGCCTACGGGCTGCAGGCGCGAAGGGCCAAGCAGGCGGCGGACATGGCGGCGCGGCGCGGGGAGTTCTTGACGCAGCTGCTGAAGTCGGCGGATCCGCATGGGGGCAAGCGCGACATCACGGTGGCGCAGGTGCTGGATGCCTCGGCGCAGGGGCTGGATAGGAGCCTCGGTAAAGAGCCTCTGGTGGAGGCTTCGATGCTGGGGGTGATCGCCTCGACCAACGGTTCGCTCGGGCGCTACGACCAGGGGTTCGCGGCGAGCGACCGGGAGCTGGCGCTGCTGCGTGAACACGGAGGCTCGGACCTGGAGATGGCGCGCGCGCTCATCGTCCGCGGCGAGCTGTACCGCGCACACGGGCTCTACGCTGAGGCACAGGCGCCGCTTCGCCATGCCCTGTCATTGTTGAGCGGACTGTCCGACGTCGAGGCCGATCGCGGCAAGGCACTCGACGAACTCGGCATGGCGCTCGTCAATACCCGCAACGAGCGGGAGGCCGAGGGGGTCCTGCGGCAGGCGATCGCATTGGAGGAGCGTATCCATTCCGATACGGCGGAGCCCGCCGAGCCGATGCAGAACCTCAGCGTGCTTCTGTCGAACGAAGCACGCTACGAGGAGGCCGCGCAGCTGATGAACCGCGCGGTCGAGATCCTGCGACAGCATGCCTCGCCCGACGACCCCAACATGCTCATGGCGCTCGGCAACTATGCATCGGAGCTGATGTTGCTGCATCAGCCCGTCAAAGCGGAGCCTGTGATGCGCGAGGCGCTCGCGCGCAGTGCGAAGGTTCTCGGCCCGAAGCACACCGATACCTTGATCGTGCAGCTGCAGCTCGGCGACACGCTCACCATGCTGCATCGATACGCAGAGGCGGAGGGTCTTCTGCGCGCGGCCGCCGAGGAACTCGAGCGCAACGAGGGGCCGAGCAACAAATACACGATGGGGGCCTGGACTTCTCTCGCAGTCAGCCAGTGCGAGGGTGGCGATCTCAACGCCGGCCTCGAGCTCGCGCGTCGCGTTGCGGAAATCCGCAAGCAGCAGTCAACGCTCGAAGGCGACTGGCATGCGTCGGCGATTCAGACCGTGGTGGGCCTGTGCTTGGTGCAACTCAAGCGCTATGCCGAAGCGGAGCCGATCCTCACCGAGGCCCGTTCGCGCCTCGAGGCCGCGCGGGGTCCCGGCCACTACACCACCCAATTGAACTACCAGGCCTCACAAGCGCTCTATGCCGCGACCGGCCGCACCGATCAAGCCGACCAGATGAGCAGGAAAATCCTGCATTAGATCTGCAACTGATCAGCGTCGGCAGCCTCGATGACCCGCCATGCGGGGTGCCGTCCGGGTTTACTGGTGCTCCTTCCTGCTCTTCGGCGGCGGGCCCTGTTGCGCGGCTTCGGTCGACGCCGCGCTGGCGCCTTCGCTGACCACTTTCACGTGTGCGGGAGCATTGCGGATCTCGAAGCCAACGCGGCAGTTCTGCGTCCGGCCCTCGGCGGTGTCGTTGCCGGCAATCGGTTTGGCCTTGCCATAGCCCCTGGCGGTGAGCACCGACGGGCTCACGCGTCGGCATTGAGATACCAATGATCCCGGAGCTTGTACGTCCGTGGATGAATGATTGGTGGGCCCGCTACTGTCAGCGCAGCTCAATGGCCGTTTTCATTGAGAGGCGGCGCCTCGCCCACGCGCTTCCAGACCCGAATGTAGTCGATCACGTAATCCCATTGACGTTCATCGGCCTTCATGCCCGCGAGATTCGCAAAAGTCATGCCGATCTGATTCGTGACCAGTAGATTCGCCGGCGGCGCGCGCCATTCGTAGTGGGTCTGCTTGAGCGGGACACCGTCCAGCAACCAGACCGGATCGTCGCCGCGCCAATCGAAACCAAACACGTGGAAGTCTTGCGAAAAATCGAAGCCGGGCACGTATTCCCGCTTCTTGTCGAATTTACTCCATAGATCGTGCGGGTGGCCGAATTTCTCCGGCTTGCCGTTCGTTTGGACATTGCCTGTCATCACGCGCGTCTCAGTACGTCCCTGCCAATTGAAGAATTCAAAAATATCGATCTCCGGCGGCCACACGATCTGGGAGAAAGTGCCGTTGTCGTACTGCACGCCCTCGCCCAGCCAGAAGGCGGGCCAGGCGCCCAATCCGGTCGTGAGTTTGGCCCGCATTTCGACATACATACCGGGCGTGATCGGCACTTTGGCGCGCAACATGCCGGTTTCGATTCCCCGCGGCCGCAACCCGCCGCCCGGAGGAATCCGTCCCTTCAGGGTCAGGGTGTTGTCGCCGAAGACATGCAGCGAACGAGGATCGCCTTCCGGATAATCCCGGTGATAGGACCAATACGTGGGCAGCCCGTCGAGCTTACCGCCCGCCGGAAGGTAGCGATAGTAAAAGCTCTGGTCGAGTTCCTGGCGATTGCGCACCGTGGCATCGGCACGATGCGCGCCGAAGGTCCAGTTCTTGACCAGCGTGAACTGGCCCGTTTGTCCGTAGGGGGCTGTCGGCGCTTCCGCACCCTGCCGTGCCGTCGAAGCGCTGTGCGCGTCGCGGCCCAACTCCGGCTTCGGCTCGGCGACTTCCGGCGCGGGGACCGCGCCTTGAGACCGTGGCACTGCGCAGGCTGCGGCGAGACAAAACAGCGCGCTGAGCGCGAGGCTCCTGCTAGCGAGCTTCATGAGATGCGCCTGGGGCGTATGAAAACCAATTCGCCGGTGCCATTACGCTTGGGCCTCCTTAAGCGGCTATGAGGTTCTGAGCAACCGTCATCAGGGTAACGAATTGCTCGCGGGGGGTACGACTGTCGGTGATTGGCGAACGTCTCACACACTCATGATCTCCCTCATCGCCATCGTGTATTACAAATCGCATTACAACGCAGTGGTGGCCGGCGTGTTCCTGTCGCTGGCACTGCTAGGCGCCGGGCTGACCGCGTAGCCACGAGGTCGGGATGTGACGGCCTCAGAAGACGACATGCTGCATCGTTCCGGCTGATCAGGTCCTGCGCAGAGCTGAGAACGGCCAGGCGAGAATCACTGCGATCGCGCCGGGCCGCTCAGGCCGGCAGGGGCCCGCACTTTTGACGTCAGCCCTTTGAGCCAGCTCGCCACCTGGCGGTGGTGGCGCTCGAAGAAATACCAAAAAATGACGGCCATCGAATTCGACGCCAGGATCGCAACCCAGAACGCCGTCCGGTCGCCGTCCTGCGGCCACAGCGACTTGAGGAAAATCAAAATCGTGTAGTGCAGAAGATAAAGGGAATAACTGTAATTAGCGATGAAGCCGACCACCCGGTCGAGGAGCTTGGGGATGTGGAGCGCGCTGCCGCACGCGAAGAACAGCGCAAATAGCGCCCCGGCCACCAGCACGCCGGTCTGAAAGTCGGCAACGCCGGAGCCGCCCTGATGCAGGGTTACCGCGTAATGATGCACGACGATGGCGGCCAGACAGGCAGCACAGATGAAGTAGCAGGCGCGTCGCCAGCGCGAGTCCGTCATGGACCAGAAGGCGGCGGTAAAGCGCAAAGGCTGGGTAAAGAACGCATAACTGACCAACATGCCGAGCACCCATAACATCGTCAAGCAAAGATCGGGGCCGGCGACGAAGTGATAGGCCGGTTCGATGGATGCGAGGACGACGAGCACGAACTGCCACGGCTTCCACGACTTGCCGCTGCGCAAACGAATCAGCACGATGGCGCCGAAGACCATGTATATCCACCACTCGATGGAGATGGTCCAGAAAGGTCCTGCCGAGCCGAAGGTATGTATGAACCAGCTCGATTCCGGAGCGCCCATGCGCCGCGCGATCTGAAACAGGGGGAACTCCTGCAACATCAGGAGATTTCCGACGCCGGTTACGAGGTTGCGCTGCTCCGGCCAAAGATATGCGGCCGATGCGTAGCTCCAGTGATCGAGAATAGCCACAAAAATCAGCGCCGGCACGAAGGCGCAGTAAATGCGGCAAAACCGCTCGATGAAGTACTCGGTGAAGCGGTATTCAGTCCGGTCGTATTTCTGGAAGACGCTGAAGCTGATCAGAAATCCCGACAGGATGAAAAAAATCAGCACACCGAACATTTCGCTGTGGGAATTGGCCAGCCGCCCGCCGGGCAGAAAAATTTTGCCCGCATGGCCTACCAATACGGCGAGCGCCGCCGCGGCGCGCAGGAAATCGAGGTAGACGCGTTGCGCATCGTTCAGGCGGGCGAGGGCGTGAGGCGCCGGCTGATGAGCCCTCGCGAGGCTAGCCTGCACGTGAGCCTGCCATGGAGATGGGGCGTTCGATCATGGGAGGCGTTTCGGACCGGGCGCGTCGGTGGCCAACTGAACCAGGATGAGGAAGAGCCTCAGCATCGCTCGATCATGCCACAGAATCGAGCACATTATGTCCAGTGTGGACACGCGCGTCGTATTGCGTGACGCAGTTAACGCCGCCTCCGGGCGTCGGAGCATAACGTCGTGGCTCCGATATTCGGTTGACAGGCAAGCCAAGCACCCCGTTGATACGGGGCTGGATCTCATCGTTCCGGCGGCCCTAAAAGCGCAGCTGCGCAGGCTCACGAGCACACATCTATTTGGCAAGAATGCGAACGAGACTGCCGTGCAGATCTTGGCTGCGGAAGTGCGACGACTGATCGTGTCGGGCGAGATGCAAATCTTCCTGGATGGAGCACCGCTGGAACTCAGCAGGAACTCATAAGTGGAGTTCTCCGACTCGTCGACCAGACAATACGTATAGCCACGGCCATCTTTCTCAAACACAAAATCCAAGTCATGGCCGCTACTCGCCCACTCGACCCCTCGATAGCCGCTTGCTTCTTCGGCAATCAAAAGAAATTGTCGCCGTGCAAATGCGGCCAATACTAAATACCACGCCAACTTCATTTCCGAACCAATATCAAGCTTCCGTGTTTCCATCAGGACATGCTTTTCATCGATCAAAGACCGAAGGGCACGATTTGTCAGCCAATGAAAAAATGCATTTTCGAATGGAATTTCCAGCTGGCGACTGTAAAACATCCGCTCACCATCGAATTAATGAGGAAAACACCTATTTTTGTAGGCTCGTGGCCAATTCGAAATTCGCAGTTACCCCAAAGCGCCGGCGATGACGAACTCGTTGCCCTCGACGATGCGTTGGAGCGCTTGACGCAGATCGATGAACGGCGGGGCAAGATCGTCCAGGTGAAGTTCTTCGGCGGTTTGACGGCGCCCGAGATTGCGCAGGTGCTCGGCATCTCGCTGGCGACGGTCGAACTGGACTGGGCCACCGCGCGAATCTGGCTGCGCCGCGACATGAGCCGAGCCGATTCGCCGTGACGGCGCCGAGCTGGGGGCAGGTCAAGGAGCTACCGCACCAAGCGCTCGCGTTGAGCCCACAGGCGCGTACCCAATTCCTCGATGAGACCTGCGGCTCGAATGCAGTCCTGCGCGCGGAGCTGCAGTCGCTGCTGCGGGTCGGCGATGGACTCAGCGCCGAATTTCTGGAGGTGGCGCCGCCGCCCCCGACGATGGGAGACGGCGCCTCGTTTGGCGCTGCGGTCTTGGCCGAGGGACTGCTGTTCGCAGAGCGCTTTCAACTGATCCGCAAGCTCGGCGAGGGCGGCATGGGGCAGGTGTGGCTCGCCGAGCAAACCGCGCCGGTACGGCGGCTCGTCGCCGTGAAGCTGATCAAGGCGGGCATGTACGACGAGACCGTGATGCAGCGCATTCAAGCGGAGCGCCAATCATTGGCGATCATGGATCATCCGGCCATCGCCAAGGTGTTCGATGCCGGCGCAACCCCGCTGGGACAACCGTATTTCGTCATGGAATACGTTCCCGGGCTGCCGATCACCGAGTATTGCGATCAGAAGAAGCTGAAAATCCGCGAGCGATTGGAGCTGTTCATTCACGCCTGTGAAGGTGTGCAGCACGCGCACCAGAAAGCCATCATTCACCGGGACCTCAAGCCGGCCAATATTTTGATTGTCGAGGTGGACGGTGAGCCGGTGCCGCGGATCATCGATTTTGGGCTCGCCAAGGCGGCGACTCCCGCGGCCGTGGAGCAAACACTGTTCACCCGCTTCGGGCAGTTTATGGGTACTCCGGGCTACATGAGCCCGGAACAGGTGGATCCCAATGTCCGGGACATCGATACGCGCACCGACGTGTATTCGCTCGGGGTCATCCTCTATGTGCTGCTGACGGGGCAGCAGCCGTTTGAAACCGCGCGTCGCCCGAGGCTCGCTCTCGATCAGTGGTTGCGCGCGCTGCGCGAACAAGAGCCGCCCACCCCGAGCGAAACGCTCAGCTCCGAGCAGGATACTTCGGTCGAGACGGCTGCATCCAGAAATACCGAGCTGCGGCAGCTCGTGAGCCAGGTACGCGGAGATCTCGATTGGATCACGATGAAGGCGTTGGAGCGCGATCGCGAACGCCGCTACGGTTCGCCCGCGGATCTCGCCGCCGACCTGCGACGCTACCTCCACGATGAGCCGGTGGTGGCGCGTCCGGCAAGTGCGGTGTATCAGATTCGCAAATTCGTGCGCCGTCATCGTCTCGCCGCGGCGGTCATCGCGATGGCCGGGGTTCTAGCAGTCACGGTAGCAGGCGCCGGATTGATCGCCCTGCGACAGAAACAAGAGGCGCGATATCAACAGCACCAGGCGGAGTATCAGGCGACACAGGCGCTGCAAGCCCAGTCGCGGCTGTTGACGCAGGTCGCCGCGCAGCGCCTCAAGGACTCGGATGTGGCGGGCGCGCAGGACATCATCCTCGAAGTGCTCGCGAATCCCGCATTCGCACGAGTCCATTTGCCCGGTGCGCTCAGTGTGTTTCAGGAAATCCGCGCAGCCGACCTACAGATCGCGGTGCTTTCGGGTCATGGCGCGGGAGTCCTGACCGCCGCCTACTCCCCCGATGGCACGCGCATCGTCACTGCATCCGGGGACAAAACCGCACGGATTTGGGATGCGCGCGCGGGCGTCGAACTCATCGCGCTGTCCGGACATGGCGATAGTGTGACATCCGCCGCGTATTCGCCCGACGGCACCCGCGTCGTCACCGCGTCGGGCGATAAGACGGCGCGCATCTGGGATGCGCGCGCCGGCACACAGATCACGGTCCTCGCGGGACACGGCGGGCGCATCTACTCTGCCGGCTATTCCCCCGACGGTACCCGCATCGTCACCGCCTCTTATGACCGGACCGCGCGCATCTGGGATGCGCGCACGGGCGCGCAGCTTGCCGAACTCTCGATTCCCAGCGGATTCGTGAGGTCCGCCGCGTATTCGCCCGACGGCAAACAAATCATCACCGCGTCGGGAGACAATGCCGCGCGCATCTGGGATGCGCGCTCCGGGAAGCCGCTTGCGGTGCTCCTCGGACACGGCGGCATCGTGACTTCCGCGCGATTTTCGCCCGACGGTACGCGGATCGTCACGGCGTCGGCGGACAAGAGCGCACGGATCTGGGATGCCCGGACAGGCACCCAGCTGACAGTACTCTCTGGCCACGGCAACTTTGTGATGTCGGCCGCCTATTCACCGGACGGAACGCGCATCGTGACCGCGTCGGAAGACGCGACCGCAAGAATTTGGGAGGTCGGCCCGCGTGCCCAGAGCCCGGGTATCTCGCCGTTGACGCCGGGCTTGCGCAGCTGCGCGACGCGGTTGTGGACATATCCGCAAATCATCACGATGCGTCGGGCGATGCCGGCGGCGCCGCACAGCAACACGGCGGCGCAAAACGTGGTCGCCGCCAACGCACAGAACGCTGCCGTCGAAGCACCGCGGTCGAAAATCGTCAAGCGGGCGCCGCCGAGCGCGTCGAGCAATCCCGGCAAGGCCAAGATCAGGATCGGCGCCGCGGCCAGCAGCGCCGGTAGCGATGAGAGCGGGCGGTAGAACGGGTCATCAGCGAGAGCGCCGGCCGGTTGCTCCGGCGTCAGCAAGCGCGCGTGGCGATTCGCAATCGAGCTGCCGGTCGCGATGCCGGCCGAAGTCGCCAACAGCACGAGCGTGGCGGTAATCACGACGAGGAAGAACGCGAGTCCCGAAGCCGCATCGAAGCCGAGCGCAATCAGTGCCGTGCGGTCGACGACCGCGGGCAGCACGGCAGGACGCAGCGACCAGATCAATGGCGTGCCGGCGAGCGGCGCCGCCGCGAGTGCGAGCCATGCTGCGAGCCAGCGACCGCGCTCGGCGAGCCGGTGATTCGGCGCCGCGAGCGCCGATTGCGCGCGAGCGGCGCGGCGCAGGTGGCGCTCGCATCGCCAAAGTCCCCAGACGCCGAGTACCTCGAGCGCCGCGATCGCGTAGGCCAGCGAGCGGCTCACGCCGAGCGCACTGGTTCCTGCGACGATCACGGAGACGACGAGCATCGGCGCGCACAGCAGCCAGGGTAAGCTCAAGAAGCCGGCGAGACCGCGATCGCGCCCGAACCGCGGGCGCCTCCACAGCCGCTGCGGATGCAGCCAAATCCACGGCAGCAGCAAACAGCAAAAGGGCGCATAAATCTCCGCCGTTAGAAACCAGCGGGGCGCCGCGTGATGCCACCAGGCGCCCGGCGCCAAGGTGTCGGCCGCGGGGAACGGCGCACTGACTGAACGAAAACCGTCGAGGGTCACAACCTGCATCGCCGCCTGGCGTGCGGCGCCGTGCGCGGCTTAGGGGCCGCGTGGCTTGCTTGGGCTATTCGGGCCGCCGGTGCGCCTCCGCGCAGGGCCCCCGGCCATTGAC
>Ga0187847_10000254_pt1 | contig 64865 bp, 60 predicted proteins | sample June2016WEW_4_10_FD_132458 | JGI IMG/M metagenome (GOLD analysis project Ga0187847, IMG submission 132458) | Peatland microbial communities from SPRUCE experiment site at the Marcell Experimental Forest, Minnesota, USA - June2016WEW_4_10 | ecosystem: Environmental > Terrestrial > Soil >...
CCTGGCCGCGCTTGATCACGATGACGTTCTTGGCTTTGTCCGCATTCAGAATGGGCATCCCGTAGATCGGGCTGCCCTTGTTGGTGCGCGCGTCGGGATTGACCACGTCGTTCGCGCCGATGACCAGGGCCACGTCGGCCGTCTCGAATTCGGCATTGATTTCGTCGATGTCCGAGATCAGGTCGTAGGGCACGCCGGCTTCAGCCAGAAGGACGTTCATGTGCCCCGGCATTCGGCCGGCGACCGGGTGGATGGCGAAGCGCACCGTGACGCCGTGATCGATGAGAATCTGGCTCAATTCCCACACCTTATGCTGGGCTTGCGCCACCGCGAGGCCGTAGCCCGGGACGATGATGACTTTCTGCGAGTACGCCATCATGACGCCGGCGTCGGATGCCTCGATGGGCTTTTGCGTGCCACCGGCGCTGGCGGCACCGCCCGCCGAGGAGGTCTCGCCGAAATTCGCGAACAGGACGTTGGCGAGCGAGCGGTTCATGGCCTTCGCCATGAGCTGTGTCAGCAACGTGCCGGCCGCACCGACCACGGTGCCCGCGATGATCATGGCCGCATTGTCGAGGACGAAACCCTCGAAGCCGACGGCGAGACCGGTGAGTGCGTTGTACAGCGAGATCACCACCGGCATGTCGGCGCCGCCGATCGGAAGGGTCATGGCGACGCCCAAGATCAGGGCGGCTGCGAAAAACAGCGAGACGACGGGCAGCCCCGCATCCTGTCCGGTGACGATCATCACGCCGAAGACCACCGCGGCGAGGAGCAGCAGGGCATTGACGATCTTCTGGCCGCCGAAGCGCACCGACTTGGTGATCAGACCCTGAAGCTTTGCGAATGCGATCAAGCTGCCGCTGAAGGAGACCGAGCCGATGAGGCCGCCGATGGTGGCGATCGTGAGGTGGACGAGATTTTGTTCACCGCCGCGATAGAGCTCGACCGCGGCGATCGCGGCGGCGGCGCCGCCACCCATGCCGTTGTACAAGGCGATCATCTGCGGCATGTCGGTCATGGCGACGCGCTTGCCGCTCACCCAGGCGACGATGCCGCCGACGCCGATCGCTGCGATCACGAGGATGAAGTTGAACTGGGACGCCCCCATGAACGCAAGCGTGGCCAGGGTGGCGAGCAACATACCGGCGCCGGCCCAGCGTACGCCGCTCACCGCAGTGACCGGCGAGCTCATGCGCTTCAAGCCGAGAATGAACAGCGCGGCCGCGACGAAGTACGACAGCTGCGTCAATGTTTCAGTCGACACGGAGGGCATTGACTACTCTTCCTTCTTCTTGGCGGGTTCTTTCTTCCGGCCGGCGCTGACGAACATCTTGAGCATGCGCTCGGTCACGACATAGCCGCCGACCGCGTTGCCCGCGGCAAGCACCACGCCGATGAAGCCGATCACCCGTACGAGCGTCGAGTCGGCGCTCGCGAGCGCCACCATGGCGCCGACCAGCACGATGCCGTGAACGAAGTTCGAGCCGGACATCAGCGGGGTGTGCAGGATGACCGGCACCCGCGAGATCACCTCGTAGCCCGTGAAGGCGGCCAGCATGAAAATGTACAGCGCGATTACCCCGTCAATCATGCCCCGCCCTCCACGGCCTTGCGCGCTGCCTCGTTCTTGATCTCACCGTCGTGAGTCAGTACGGCGCCCGCAAACACCTCATCGTTCCAATCCACGGCAAGATCGCCCTTCGGCATCGCCGGCTTCAAGAAATTGAACAAGTTGCGCGCATACATCTCGCTCGCATGATACGGGAGCGTCGCCGGCAGATTGACCGGGCCGATGATGGTGACGCCGCCGTGATCGACCGACTCGCCGGCGCGAGTCAGCTCGCAGTTGCCGCCCTGCTCGGCGGCAATGTCGACCACCACGGATCCCGGCTTCATACGCTCCACGGCCGCCCGGCTCACGATGCGCGGTGCTGCCCGGCCGGGGATCGCCGCCGTGCTGATGACGACATCGCTCGCGGCGATGCGGGCATCGAGGACTTCCTGCTGCTTCGCCTTCTCTTCCGCCGTGAGCTCCCGGGCATAGCCGCCCGAGCCTTCGGCAGAGACGCCGGTATCGACGAATTTGGCACCGAGGGACTTCACCTGGTCCTTGGTCGCGCTACGTACGTCATACGCTTCGACCACGGCGCCCAGGCGTTTGGCAGTGGCGATGGCCTGCAGTCCCGCGACGCCGGCGCCGATGACCAGCACTGATGCGGGACGTATGGTGCCTGCCGCGGTGGTCAGCATGGGCAGGAACTTCTTCAGGGCATTTGCCGCGATCAGTGCCGCCTTGTAGCCGGCGACCGAGGCTTGAGAGGAAAGAGCGTCCATCGATTGCGCACGCGAAATGCGCGGCACCAATTCCATCGCAAAGCTGGTGATGCGCCGTGCTTTGAGCGCCCGCACCAGATCCTGCCGCGCGTAGGCCTGCATGAAGCCCGCGATGACGGCGCCTTGTTTGAGGCTGTTGACGGTTTCGATGCTGGGAGGCTGAACGCACAGCAGGACATCCGCGCTCGATAAAATGGCGGCTGCGTCCGTCAATTCCGCGTCGCCATAGGCGTTATCGGTGAATTGGGCGGCGGTACCTGCCCCGCGCTCGACCAAAACCCGGGCACCGAGGCCCTTCAGCTTGCCGGCGATCTCAGGAGTGAGCGCGACACGGGTTTCATTGGCAGCGCTCTCCTTCAAGACGCCCACGACGACAGGCATGCGGTATATCTCCCCCTCAAATCATTGAATTATGGCACAAGGGTCGTCTATCTTTAGTATGTCATGAATAGCATGATGCGAGACAACATGGGATCGCCCGAAGTTAAAGACGATTTGAGCGTGGTCGTCCAGGGCTACCCCCTATCGCAGCAGATCCTGCGTACCGACGTTTCCGGGATGCCCCTGGAATGGGTCGATTACAAGGAAGCTGCGCGGCTTTACCATACGGAACAAGTGGCCTACACCTGCGGTACGCTGCTGTACCGGCTCTACGGAGGCACGTGCGCCAGGACGGGCGCACGCACCATCGTCGATGTGAATTCCATCATCGCCACATTGGGGCATACGGGCAATCCGGGAAATATGAGGGGCGGAGCCTATACGCCGCCGCTCAACAACCAGACGCTGTTCCGGCGCGATGCGTACCTGTGCCTGTATTGCGGCGCTCGCTTTCCCTATAGCCTGCTGTCGCGCGACCATGTCACTCCGTTCAGCCGCGGCGGCAAGGACACCTGGCGGAATGTCGTGTCGGCCTGCCGTCGGTGCAATAACGCCAAGGCGTCGCGCACCCCGGAACAGGCGGGCATGCAGCTTTTGGCCGTGCCGTTCACGCCGACCTATGCAGAATACATATTCCTGAAGGGGCGCCGCGTGCTGGCGGATCAAATGGAATATCTGGTGGCTCATTTCCCGCGCTCCAGCCCGCTGCACGAACGCATGCAACGCTGGCCGATGTGACCGGCGCGCTGCTCCGCGACGCGAAGCTCGCGCCGGCGTCCGCACCGATGCGCGCGGGCATCGTTTACCATATCGACGCGAGCTACTTCATCTTTCGGGCCTACCATTCCATGCCGCCCGACATGGTAGATGCCGACGGCAACGCGACGCACGCGCTCTATGGGTTTGCGCGCTTTCTGTCCGATTTCCTGGAGAGCGTGCGGCCAGAGCACATCGCCGTCGCCTTCGACGAGAGCCTGCGGGGACAAGCGTCGTTCCGAAGCGGAATTTTCCCCGCCTACAAGGCAAATCGCGAGCTGCCGCCGGCCGACCTGAAGCGCCAATTCGCGCTATGCCGGGAGTTCTGCCGACATCTCGGCATTGCGGAGTTCGCGAGCTCCGAGTACGAGGCGGACGACATCATCGGTACACTTGCAGCCCGCGCCCGCGCCGCGGGCCTGACGAACGTGGTCGTGTCGCGCGACAAAGATCTGTCCCAGCTCATCCGCCACGGCGACGTGTACTGGGATTACACCGGCAATGCCCGCTATCACTACCAGGACATCGGTGCGCGCTTCGGTGCAGCCCCTGAATCGATCGCCGACTTTCTGGCGCTGACGGGCGATGCGGTCGACAACATTCCCGGGGTGCCCGGCGTCGGCAAGAAAACCGCCGCCGAGTTATTCGCTCATTTCAGCTCCCTGGATGAGCTTTACGCCAACCTGGAGCGCGTGGCCACCCTGAAGCTGCGCGGCGCCGCGACCCTCGCCGCCAAACTCCTGGCGCACAAGGAGGCGGCCTATCTGGCGAGGCGGCTCACGGGCATCGTCTGCGATATGCCGCTGCACGCCACACCCGAGGATTTGAGGCGGGGCGCACCCGACGGGGCGGCTCTGCACGCATTTTTCGATACTCACGGGTTCGGCAACATATTGCGCCAACAGGCACGGCGTATCCTGAGTGGCCAGCCGCGCTGAAGCCGGAGAACTGACATGGCAATGCTGATCGTTGGTCTTGCGGTATTTCTCGGGATGCATTCGATCGCCGTCGTATCGCCGGACCTTCGGGCACGCGCAATCGTCAAGCTCGGCGAAGGCGGATGGAAGGCGCTGTACGCGGTCGTGTCGATCGTCGGGTTCGTGCTGCTGGTGCGGGGCTTTGCAGAGGCGCGCGAATCTGCGGTGGTGCTCTATACGCCGCCCGGTTGGCTGCGGCATGTCACTTTCCTATTGATGCTGCCGGTCTTTCCGCTGCTCCTCGCGGCGTATCTTCCCGGCCGCATCAAGACGGCGATGAAGCACCCGATGCTGGCCGCGGTGAAGTTCTGGGCGCTCGCACACCTGCTCTCGAACGGCACGTTGGCGGACGTGCTGCTGTTCGGCGGATTTCTCGCCTGGGCGGTGCTCGATCGAATCTCCTTCAAGCGCAGGCCCCCGCAACGGATTCTCACCGCACCCGCGCGGGCGTTCAACGACGTGCTGGCCGTCGTGGCCGGTCTTGCGTTGTATCTGTTCTTCATCGCATGGGCGCACGAGCGCCTGTTCGGCGTGTCGCCGCTTGGGTAGCGCCGGGCCGGGTGGCGCAGGGCTGCCGACCTACACCGACGTGCAGGCCGCTGCAAAGCGGTTGAAGGGACACGCCCACCGCACACCGGTTATGACCTCGCGCGGTATCGACGAGGCTCAGGGCGCGTCCGTATTCTTCAAATGCGAGAACTTCCAGCGCATCGGGGCGTTCAAGTTTCGCGGCGCGTTCAATGCGCTGTCGTGTCTATCCGCGAAGGCGCGAACCCGGGGAGTGATTGCGTTCTCCTCGGGCAATCACGCGCAAGCCGTGGCGCTAGCGGCGCGCATGCTCGGCATCGAGGCCACCATCGTCATGCCCGCGGACGCGCCGGCCTCGAAACTCGCCGCGACGCGTGCGTACGGCGGCCGCGTGGTGACCTACGATCGGTACCGGGAGAACCGCCAGGAAATTGCCGAAGCGCTCGCGCGCGAGACGGACGCGCCGATCATTCCGCCCTATGACCATCCTGATGTCATCGCGGGCCAAGGCACGGCGGCGGCGGAGCTTCTCGAGGAGGTCGGTGCGCTCGACAGCCTTTTCGTCTGCCTGGGCGGGGGCGGCCTGCTGGCCGGCTCGCTGCTGGCGGTAAAAGCGCTTTCACCCGCATGCAAGGTGTACGGGGTCGAGCCCGAGGCCGGCGATGATGGCCAGCGATCGTTTCGTCAGGGATCGATCGTGAGCATCGGCGTGCCGAAGACCATCGCCGATGGGGCGCAGACTCAAAGCCTCGGGAAAATCACCTTCGAGATCATTCGGCGCGACGCCACCGACATCTTCACCGCCAGCGACGCCGAGCTCGTCGAGTGCATGCGCATATTCGCCAATCGCCTGAAGATCGTCGTCGAGCCGACCGGCTGCCTGGGTTTTGCGGCGCTCCGCCGCCATGCCGCTTCGTTCAAGGGACAGCGGGTGGGGGTGATTATCAGCGGCGGCAATGTGGATGCGGAGCGTTACGGAGCGCTGCTCTGCGGCGCGGGCCCGTAGCGGCAAAGCAGTGAAGTCCCTCGTCATGACGGTCGCGGCGGCGGCGATCCTGGCCGCAGTCGCTTTCCTCGGCAGCGGATATCTGCACACCCGGCGCGCCGAGCGCAAGGCCGATCATGAGCGCGCCGCGGTACACGCGATGACCCAGCAGGATCTCGCCGCTGCGATCGCCCGCTGTGATGCCGCGACCCGGCGCGATGCGGTCTATTGCGAGGAAGTGGCCCGGGAGATGGACAATCGGCCGCTCGAGATCGTGGAACACAAGCTTCCCGTGCCGGCACAGCGGTAGCGGTATCAAGCCTGCTTCAGGCGTCCGCGCCGAAAATCGGCGATGATCTCGCGTGCCGCGTTGTGGCCGGGCGCGCCCGTCACGCCGCCGCCCGGGTGCGTGCCGGAGCCGCACATGTACAAGCCTTTCAGCGGTCCGCGGTAGTCGGCGTAGCCAAGCATCGGCCGTGCGGAGAACAATTGATCGAGGCTCAATGCGCCGTGAAAGATATCCCCGCCGATCAGCCCGAAAGTCCGCTCGAGATCGAGCGGACTCAAGATTTGCCGGCCGAGAACCGAGGCCCGGAAATTGGGGGCATGACTGTTCACCAGGTCGATCATGAGGTCGGCCACCCCTTCCCGATGTTCGTCCCACGATGCGCCGTTCGGCAGGACCGGGGCGACGTGCTGGCAGAACAGGCTCGCGACATGCCGGCCCGGCGGCGCGAGACTGTCATCGAGCGTCGAAGGTATCAGCATTTCGACGATGGGCCGCTTCGACCAGCCGCCGGCCTTGGCGTCGAGATAGGCCTGGTCCATGTAGGCGAGGCTCGGCGCCATGATGATGCCGGCGGTGTGATGATCCGCCAGGGTGCGCCCCGGCGAAGCCGTGAAATCGGGAAGCTCCGAGAGCGCGACGTTCATACGGAATGTGCCCGAGCCGCAGCGCCAGTGGGCGATGCGCTCGCGGAAATCTTCATCCAATACGGAGGGGTCGATCAATCGACCGTAAAGGAGCTTGGGATTCAAGTTCGAGATGACGCTTCGGGCGCGAACGGTCTCCCCGTTCTCGGTCACGACGCCGACGGCGCGCCCCGACTCCACCAGCACCTCACCGACGGGGCTCGACAGCCGGATTTCGACGCCGCGCTCGAGAGCGGCTTTGGCCATGGCCTGGGTGATCGCACCCATTCCGCCGATGGCGTGACCCCAGGCACCTTTCTTGCCGTTCACCTCGCCGAACACGTGATGCAGCAGCACGTAGGCGGAGCCCGGAGTGTAGGGACTTGCGTAGTTGCCGACGATGCCGTCGAAGCCGTAAGCGGCTTTTATCGGTGCGCTCTCGAACCAGCCGTCGAGATAATCCCCCGCCGACTTCACGAACAGATCGAGAAGCTCGCGCCGCAGGGGCATGTCGAGCCTCGAGATGCGCCGGCCGAGACGCGCGCCGTGCAGAAGCTCGGGAATGGACTCGAGCCAACCGCCCGCCGTGACGTTCGGTGGCGTCTCGAGCACCATGTCGCGCAGAACGTCAGCGATCACATCGAGACGCTCGCCGTAGGCAGCAAGACGCGAGGCATCGCGCGGCGAGAACTTCGCCACCTCCTCTTCGGTCTTGCCGCCTCCCACCTTCAGGTAGCGCCCGTCGTCCAGCGGCAGAAAATTGGAGAGCCTGCGATCCACCACGCGCAAGCCGTGCCGTGCCAGTTCGAGGTCCCGGATGACTTTCGGATTGAGCAGCGACACCGTGTAGGAGGCCACCGAATTGCGGAATCCCGGATGAAACTCCTCGGTGACTGCCGCGCCTCCGACGACGGCGCGCCGCTCGAGCACGGTGACCTTGAGTCCGGCTGCTGCGAGGTAGGCGGCACAGGTGAGGCCGTTGTGGCCGCCGCCGATGATCACCGCATCGCGCGTTGAGCGTTCAGCCACGCGGCTTTCTCGCGCGCTGGGTCAAAAGACGCGGGAACGCGCCGTTGCAGAGCGCATTGACCCAATCCTCGCAAAGCGCGATGGCCTCGCGCGGTTTGAAGGTCGTCGGACTCAAGCTCAATTCCACCCACAGTCCATCGAGCAGGGCGGACAGCGCGATGGCGGCGTGGCGAAGCTTGAATGGCGGCGCCGCTCCGCAATCGGACAGCTGCCCGAGCATGGACTCGAGGATCGATCGGTACTTGCCGTAGGTCTTGTCGTGTATGGCACGGATCTCGGGCGAGTGCGCCACCATGCTCCAAAACACCAGCCACACATTGAACAGCTGCGGATCGAGCAGCTCGGGTGCGAACGAAGCTCGAAAAAAACCGCTCAGACGATCGCGCGGCGACACGGCCTTGTTGTCGGCCTGCGCACGGATGGAATCCTGCAACGACAGCGCGAGCGTCTCGTAGGCCACCGCCACGAGCCCGGACTTGCTGGGGAAATGATGATTGATCAAGCCGATCGAGACGCCCGCGGCGGCGCTGATCCGGCGTACCGATACACCCTCGTGTCCGTATTGCTTGAGACAGCGCAGCGTCGCTTCCACGAGCGCCTCCCGGCGAACGGCAGGCGTGGCTCGACGAAACTTAGGTACCGCGCGCTTGATCGCCATTCATGCTGCCTCCTTGTCGCTGTGGTCCGTGTGCGTCTTTTATATCATGACCGCTTTGAGCAGAGTTTCCGCTAACGTCATACCGGAAAGTCGCGGCTGTAGGGAACGGCCGTCGGCACCGATTCGAATTCACGGGCGTAGCGATGGCCGCTGTGCACGGCATGAACAATTGCTCCGGGAGCGTGACAGTCGCCGATACATGTCACTGTCTCGATACCTGCTTTCTTCAAATCCGACACACGTGACGTGAGGGCGAGGTACAAGTCGTCGTTGGGCTTGCGGATGCCGACCAACACCAGCGATCTGCACGGGAGGCGCGATTCGCTTCCCGTATAGACGTCCGCGATCGCGACCGACTCGCCGTCGAAAGCGGTCACCCGCTTCAAGGTGTGAATGGGCACTCCGGCCTTGTTGAGCGCTCGGTGTACCAGCGGTAACTCGTTGGTCATGAAGGTCCAGGCCGATGCGTTGCCGGCCGTGGTCAGGTAGCTCACGCCGCCGGTTTGTGCTGCGAGCTGCTCCGCGATGGCACCCCCCAGGTAGTAGTTGTCGAAGTCGAACACCACGACCGGCCCTTCCGGTACCACGCCCGCCGCGATATCGTCCGGCGTGTAGACAGTGGCGCCGGCAAGTTCTCCGACCGGAAACTCCAACGTCGAGTAGAGCATCCGGGTCCAGCGCGCGCCGGTCGCGACCACGACGTGTTCGTGCTCCAATCCCAGAATGTCCTCGACCTTGAGCTCGCTGCCCGGATAGAGGTTGACGTTCGGCCGATCGCGAAGCTGCCCGAGCCGCCAATCGACCACGCGCCCCCATGCGGAGAGGCCGGGAAGGCGGCGCTCGAATCGCAACCTGCCGCCGAACTCCGCCGCCGCGTCCGCCAGCGTCACCCGATAGCCGCGGCGCGCGAGCGTCACCGCGCAGTCGAGGCCGGCGGGGCCGGCGCCGACGATCAAAATCGACGACTCGCGCACTGCGGGCACGAACCGCTCCGGATGCCAGTCGCGCCGCCACTCCTCTCCCGCGGTGGGATTCTGTGTGCAGCGAACCGGCACTCCGTCGTGCCAGCTGGAGATGCAGATGTTGCACCCTATGCACTCGCGGATCTCGTGCTCTCGCCCCTCGTCGATTTTTCTCGGGAGGAAGGGGTCGGCGATGGAAGGCCGCGCGCCTCCGATCAGATCCAGGATCCCGCGCTTGATCTGCGAGACCATCACGTCCGGCGAGGTGAAGCGGCCGACGCCCACCACCGGCTTCCCGGTCAGACGCTTCACGAAATCGATCACCGGCTCGTGACTGCCCTCGGAGGCGAAGCGCGATGGGGCGCAGTCCGTGGGACTCGAGTCCATCTTCACGTCCCAAAGATCCGTCGAGTCGGACAAGAGGCTTACGACCTCATGCGCCTCCGACGGTTGGTTGCGGCCGGGCCTCCCGCGCAACTCCTCCAGGCTGATGCGCAGCGCCACGGCGCAGCGATGGCCGACGGCCTCGCGCGTGATGTCGAGCAGCTCCCGCACCAGACGCACCCGGTTCTCGATGCTGCCGCCATAGGCGTCGGTGCGGTGATTGTATTCCGGCAACAGAAACTCGTAGGGGAGATACCCCATGCCCGCGTAGACGTACACGATGTCGAACCCCGCCTGCATGGCGCGCTTGGCGCCGGCGGCCTGCCACTTGAGCAGATCCGCGATATCGGTCGAATCCATGCGCCGCGGACGCAGGTTCCCCATGAAGCCGATGTGGGTCGACATCCAGGGCATGCCGGACGGCGATATCGGTGCGATGCGGCTGGTACGGTTCAACGTGCACGCGCCGCCGTGCCAGAGCTCGACGCCCGCCAGGGCTCCGTGACGATGCACCTCGTCGGTCATCAAGGCGTGGGAGCGGATGTCCGTGTCGTCCCACAGCAGGCCGAAAGGCAGAGGCGAATCATCCGAACTGGGGTGCATCGACACGGCGCCGGTGCACACGACACCCCAGCCGCCCTCGGCCTTGATGCCGCGGAAGCGGGCGCGGACGTGGGGCAGCGCATTGGTCATGCCGCTGGCGTGCGGCACCTGATAGAAGCGGTTTGGCGCAGTGACCGGCCCGATGCGTACCGGCTCGAACAAGATGTCGAAGCGTTGATTGCGCGCCACGCCGCTCCCCCGTAATCGGCTCCGAGATGGCCGCCGAGAGTAATTGATCGGTCGTATAGTAGCAACCGGCGCCCGAGGCCGGCCGATGCGGTCAGGCGGCGCGGTACTCGCGAAAGCCGATTCCGAGCGCGTTCGCGACGGCTTCGTGCGTCAGCTGGCCGGCATGCACGTTCAGTCCGTGGGCGAGCCCCGAATCCCTGGAGAGGGCGCCCTTCCAGCCGTGATCGGCGAGTGCCTTGACGTACGGCAGCGTGGCATTGGTCAGCGCGAAGGTGGAGGTTCGCGGCACCGCACCCGGCATGTTGGTGACGCAGTAGTGAATCACGCCGTCGAGCACGAAGGTGGGCTCGGCGTGCGTGGTCGGCCGGCTGGTCTCGAAGCAGCCGCCCTGATCGATGGCGATGTCGACGAGCACCGCACCCGGCTTCATGGTCTTGACCATCGCGCGGGTGACGAGCTTCGGTGCCGCGGCGCCCGCGATGAGCACCGCTCCGATCACAAGGTCCGCATCGCGCACCAGCTCCTCGATGGCATGCGCGGTGGAGTACGCCGTCTTCAACTGGCTGCCGAAGATCGATGACAGTTCGCGCAGCCGCTTCACGGAGCGATCGACCACCGTGACATCGGCGCGCAGGCCCACCGCCATCTCGGCCGCGTGGGTGCCGGACACGCCGCCGCCCAAGATCACGACCTTCGCCGGAGAAACGCCGGGCACGCCGCCCAGCAGCACGCCGAATCCGCCGTTGGCCTTCTGCAGGCAGTTGGCGCCCACTTGGACGGACATGCGGCCCGCCACCTCGCTCATCGGCGTGAGCAGGGGGAGGGAGCCGTCGGAAGCGGTTACCGTCTCGTACGCGATGGCGGTCGAACCCGAAGCCATCAACGCGTCGGCCTGTGCCTTGTCGGCGGCCAGGTGCAGATACGTGAAGAGCGTCTGTCCGGAGCGCAGCATCCTGCACTCGGCCAGCTGCGGCTCCTTCACCTTCACGACGAGATCCGCAGCGGCGAAAATATCGGACGCGCGGCTGGCGATCGTGGCGCCTGCGGCCTGATAGTGCGCATCCTCGAAGCCGATCCCGGCTCCGGCGCCGGTCTGCACCGCGACCTGGTGCCCCGCATCCACCAATTCGCGCACGCCGGCTGGCACCAGCCCCACCCGGTACTCATGGACCTTGATTTCCTTGGGCACGCCGATTTTCATGGATCGCTCCGCGAGGGTGAATTTCGAGGCGTATCAGAGTACTCCGGCAACGCGTCAGAACATTGCAAAAAGTCCGTGCAATAGGGCTCCGGGCGACAGAAAATGCCGGCAAATGGTAATATGACGCAATAAAATAGCGTGTGTGACCGGAATGACGCAGAGCGACCCAGCCTGGGACCGGGGAGGCAATGGCAATGAGACTCGACCGCTACGATCGCGCCATCGTGCAGGCGTTGCAGCTCGATGGCCGGATGACCAACAGCCAGCTCGCAGAAAAAGTGAGCCTGTCCGAGTCGGCGTGTTTGCGCAGGGTACGGGCATTGGAGGAGGCCGGATTCATCGAGGGATATACGGCACTCATCAGTCAGCAAAAGGCAGGATGCCCAGTCAACGTGTTCGTGAACATCACGCTCGATCGCCAGGAGCAAGCGTACCTGCATGCTTTCGAGGAGGCTGCGCGCAACGTGCCGGAGGTCATGGAGTGCTATCTCATGTCCGGCGAGTACGATTATTTATTGCGCGTGGTGCTCGCGGATACCGCCGATTTCGAGCGCCTGCACAGCCAGCATCTCACCCGGCTGCCGCACGTGGCGAGGGTGCAGTCGAGCTTCGCGCTGCGCACGGTGCAGAAATCCCGCGAGTTGCCGGTCCGCTGAGAGCGGATTCCTCGCGCCTCAAGATTTGGGCTTGAGATTCAGCGAGAAGATCACTTTGACCGCGTCCCCCACCGACTCGGTGCTCTTCAAGTCGCCTTGCCCCACCCCGAAATCCAGGCGTTTCAGCTGCGCGGTTCCGGAAAGACTCGCGCCCGTCGCGCTCGCGGTGAATGTGAACGCAATGGGGACATCCTTGGTGACGCCATGCAGCGTCAACGAACCGAGCGCCGTATAGCCCGAGGCGGCTTTGGCAAAGCTCTTCGTCACATAGTGCGCCGTCGGGAAATGCGCGACGTTGAACATGTCGGCGCCGTGCATGGTGTCGTCGCGATCCGTATCGCCCGAATCCTCGGAAGCCATGTCGACGACCACGTCGATGCGCGCGTCGGCCAGGGCGTCCGGCGAGAAATCGACGGCGGCCGTGAACTTGCGGAACGAGCCCTTGAATTCGGCTCCGGCCTGCAGGCCGGTGAATCCGAGATGGCTCGTTGCCGGGTCCGCCGTGAAGCTCGTCGACGGTGCCGCGGCGTGCGGCGTGCCGGCAGTGAGCATAGCGGCGGCGAAGGCCACCGGCATCATCGTTCGTCTCATCGCTGAACCCTTGCGGGCGCCCTCGCCCGCGTGAATGTCGATAGTGCCCGCCGCGACTCAGCGCTGCCGGGTGAAGGGGAGCATCCTCACCAGCACGTCGTCGCGGTCCCAGAAATGGTGCTTGAGCGCCGCCAGTATATGCAACACGGCGATGGCGAACAGCACCCCGCTCAAGAGGTCGTGCGTGGAGCGCAGGAAGTTGAAAGCCGCTTCATTTTTGCCGATCAGGTTTGGCCAGGTGAAAAGGCCGAACCAGCTGACGGAATAGTTCTTCGCGGAAGACATCATCCAGCCCGTGAGCGGCATGGCGAACAGCAGCACGTAAAACGCCACGTGCGAGGCGCGAGCCGCGGCGCGCTCGAGCGGGCGCATCGTCGGCGGCAGCGGCGGTGCGGGATGCCCGAGCCGCCACGCCAGGCGCAGAATCGCCAGCATCAGGATGGTCATTCCGACGCTCTTGTGACGCGCCAGAATCGAGAGCTTGCGCACGCCGACCGGCAGGTGGTACTGCATTTTCGCGAGCACGAATTGGGTCACGATCAACGCCGCGATCAGCCAGTGAAAGAATTGCGCCGGGACGCCATAGCGCACCGGCCCGGTTCGAGTTGGCATCAGAAGGTTCCTCGCGCACACTGCACGCAATCGAGTTTACCAAGAGAGCACGGTGCGCATCGTCGTGAAATGCGGGGGGCCGCTCATACTTTGTCTCGCGTTGGCCGCCTGCGGTGCGCCCCCGCCGAGACAGTCCCTCCCCGCAGGCGCGCCTGCGCCGGCCGCGGGGACACGGACGGACGCCGTTGCCCCGACGCAAGGCCCACCGCAGACCCGCTACCGCATCGATCCCGATCAATCGGAGCTGCGCGTGTTGGTCTATCGCGCCGGCCCGATGGCCTCCCTGGGCCACAACCACGTGATTTCCACCCATGAGCTCCAGGGATGGGCGACATTCAATGGCGCTGCATCGGACGCCGCGTTCGCCTTGACCTTGCCCGTGGCGGCCTTCGTGATCGACGATCCCAGGGTTCGCAACGAGGAAGGCGGGGACTTCGCGGAGGACGTTACGGATGAGGCGAGGTCCGGCACGGCGCACAACATGCTCGGGCCCGCCGTACTGAATGCGGCGGATTTCCCCGCGCTCACGATCAGCAGTGTTTCCGTGACCGCGACTGCAGGCGCGTTCCAGGCCCGCGTGGCGCTCGAGGTGGCCGGGCACGCCTCGGCGCTCGTCGTGCCGTTCATGCTCGAGGTCTCGCCCCGACGGCTGGTCGCGCACGGCGAGCTGACGCTGCGCCAGTCGTCCATCGGCCTCGCGCCTTTCAGCGTGTTCCTCGGGGCTCTGAAAGTGCAAGACGAGCTGCGGGTGAAATTCAAATTCGTGGCGGTACGCGGGGTCTGAGCGCAACTCGTGGGCGTCAAAGTTCCCGATCCGGCATCAACAGGATCGGCGTCCCCTCCGGCGAGATCAGCATCGCGGCCGAGAGCTGACGCAAAGGCCTCGGCACCTGAGTCGACGGTGACACACCCACGTCGGCAAGCTTCTGCAAGGTGCTGGCGATATCGCCGGCGTCGAACACCAGCGTGGCAAGCGGCAGATGCGCGGGCTCATAGAGCCCCACGTCGATCGAATCGCTGGTGCAGGACACGTGCGGCAGGGCGGACTCGAGTTCGTCCATCCCCACGAAGCCGAGCTTCTCCCAATATTGCTTCGCGCCCTGCATGTCCGGTGAGGGCAGCGCTATCTCGGAGAAATAGCCGCAGAGCGAAGTATCAGTGGCGATCCGCTTCGTCGGGCTGAAGGTGCGCGCCTCGACCATCCGCACCCGGTGTCCCGACGGATCAAGCCAGCCGAGCTCGTTGAAGACATCGTTGCCGAGCCGCCGGACTTCGAATTGCACCCCGAGCCGCTCGAGCGTCGCGAGGTGCCGGAGCAGGTGGGGCCTCACGAAGGTGAGGATCGGCTCGGCCTCTGCAAGCCGGTGCAGCCCCAGATGAATCCTGCCGTCCGTGACCACCGCATAGGGATGGGGCCAGGTCTCTCCCACTTCGGCCTGGGAGAACCCGAGCTTCGCGTAGAAGTCGAGCGAGCCCCTGATATCCGCGGTCGGTATCGAGTACTCGAGAAAACGTCCGAGCACGGCGATCGATCTCAAGCGCAGCCGCCGTGTCGCAACGAGGCGGCGCTCAGCTCACGCCGCCCACGCACACGTACTTGATCTCGGTGTAATCGAGGATGCCGTACTTCGAGCCTTCGCGGCCGGTGCCCGATTCCTTCACCCCGCCGAACGGCGCGACCTCGGTGGAGATGATGCCGGTATTGAGCCCCACGATCCCGTATTCGATGGCCTCGGACACGCGCCAGCTGCGCGCGAGATCGCGCGTGTATAGGTAGGCCGCGAGGCCGAACTCCGTGTCGTTGGCCATCTTGATGGCCTCCGCCTCGCTCTTGAATTTGAACAATGGCGCCACGGGGCCGAAGGTCTCCTCGCGGGCCACCAACATCTGCGGCGTCACCCCGGTGAGGATGGTGGGCTCGTAGAAGGTGCCTCCGAGCGCGTGTCTCTTGCCCCCTGCGGCCACCTTGGCGCCCTTGGCCAACGCATCCGCGACATGCTCCTCCACCTTGGCGATGGCCTTCTCGTCGATCAGCGGACCCTGGTCGGTCGCGCCCTTCAGGCCATCACCGACCCGAAGCTTCGCGACCGCGGCAGACAGCTTTCGCGCGAACTCGTCGTAGACGCCTTCCTGGACCAAGAGACGGTTCGCACAGACGCACGTCTGCCCGGTATTGCGGTATTTGCTCGCAATGGCGCCTTGCACGGCCGCGTCGAGGTCCGCATCGTCGAACACGATGAACGGCGCGTTGCCGCCGAGTTCGAGAGACAGTTTCTTGACGGTCCCCGCACACTGCACCATCAATTTCTTGCCGACCTCGGTCGACCCGGTGAACGTGACCTTGCGCACCGTGGGATTGGTGGTCATCTCGGCGCCGATCGCGGACGCCGACCCGCTGACCACGTTGAACACGCCGGCCGGAATTCCCGCGCGTACCGCGAGTTCCGCGAGCGCGAGTGCGGAGAACGGCGTTTGCGTCGCAGGCTTCAACACCATGGTGCAGCCCGCCGCGAGCGCAGGTCCCGCTTTGCGGGTGATCATCGCGGAGGGGAAATTCCACGGCGTGATGGCGGCCACGACACCGACCGGCTGGCGCAGTACGAGGATCCGCTTATCGGCCTGGTGGCCCGGAATGATGTCGCCATACAGGCGCTTGCCCTCTTCGGCGAACCACTCGATGAACGACGCCGCATAGGCGATCTCGCCCTTGGATTCGGCCAGCGGCTTGCCCTGCTCGGCGGTCATGAGGGTCGCGAGGTCCGCCTCGTTCTGGATCATGAGATCGAACCAACGGCGCAGGATGATCGCCCTGTCCTTCGCGGTCCTCGCGGCCCACGCCGGCAGCGCTTGGGAAGCAGCCGCGATCGCGCGCTTGGTCTCGGCGCTTCCCATGTTCGGAATCACGCCGAGCTTATCGCCGGAGGCGGGATTGGTCACCGCCAGGGTTCCGCCGCCGTCGGCCGAAAGCCACTCGCCGCCGATCAGGCATTGCTGGCGGAACAGCGCTTTGTCCTTGAGATTCAAGGGGTCGTGCCCGATGGGAGGTCGTTCGGCGGTCAACTCGGTGGAATGTGCCATGGCGTTCGGTCCTGGAAAGATGACATTGCGGGAGTGAGCGATTGCGTGAGTTAGCCCAAAAGGATAGCGCCCTCCTGCGGTGGCGCTCAACTCGGCGGCCTCAACGCTCGAGTATGGCGGTCACGCCCATGCCGCCCGCGGTGCAGATTGAAATCAGCCCGCGTTTTGCCTTGCGTTCGTCCAAGATCTTGGCGAGCGTCGCGACGATCCGGCTGCCGGTTGCCGCGAACGGGTGTCCGATGGCCAGACTGCCGCCCTTCACGTTGAGCTTGGATCGATCGATGGTGCCGAGCGGCGCAGCAAGTCCCAGCTTATCCCTGCAGAACGCCGGATCGTTCCAGGCCTTCAAGGTGCAAAGCACCTGGCCGGCGAACGCCTCGTGGATCTCGTAGAAGTCGAAATCCTGCAGGGTCAGCCCGGCATCCGTCAGCATGCGCGGTACCGCGTAGGCCGGAGCCATCAACAGCCCCTCCTTCTTGTCGACATAATCGACGGCGGCCACCTTTGCGTAGGCGAGGTAGGCGAGCACGGGGAGATTGCGCTGCCGCGCCCACTCTTCGGACGCGAGCAGCACGGCGGACGCGCCGTCGGTCATCGGCGTGGAATTGCCGGCGGTCAACGTGCCGGCGCCCGAGGAGTCGAATACCGGCCGAAGTTTCGCCAGTTTTTCGAGGCTGGCGTCGGCGCGAATGGTGTTGTCCTGCGTGAGGCCGCGGTAATCGTGCACCAGATCCTTGTAGAAGCCCTGCGCGTACGCGCTCGCGGCCTTCTGATGACTCTCCAGGGCAAGCTGGTCCTGTTCCTGGCGGCCGATGCCCCAGGTCTTGACCATGAGCTCGGTACTCTCGCCCATGGACAGGCCGGTCCGCGGCTCGGCGGTTCCCGGCAGCACGGGTCGAAAATGCCTCAAACGCAGTCCGAGCCATGGGCCGACACGCTCCCCTGCGGTCTTGCCCCGATAGCTCTTGAGCAGCAGCTGCTGGAAGGCTTTGGGATACACCACGGGCGGATCGCTCACCGTGTCCACGCCGGCGGCGATGGCACTGTCGATTTGTCCCAGCGCGATCTTGTTGCCCAGCGTGATGGCGGCCTCGAGGCTCGTGCCACAGGCGCGCTGCAGGTCCAACCCGGGGGTTTCCGCGGCGAGGCCCGAGCCGAGCACGGATTCGCGGGTGAGGTTCCACTGGCTCGAATGCTTCATGACGGCGCCCGCCGCCACCTCATCGACGCGCTGGCCGTTCAAGCCATAGCCTTCCACAACGCCTCGCAAGGCGGCCGTCAGCATCTCCTGATTTCCCACATCCGCATACGCGCCGTTGCCGCGGGCGAAGGGAATACGCACGCCGCCGATCACTGCAACGCGCCGGGTAGCACTTCCCACCAACATACGAAACCTCCTTGGGGCTGGCGCAAACTCATGCACCGGATCATCAACCCCGGATTATGACTCCAAGGGGACGGCTATAATCGATCGATGACGCGTTTTTTACTCGGGGGCCTCGCCGCCGCCGCCCTCTGCCTTTCCGCCTGTGGATCCGCCCCGCCGCCGCCGCCCCCACCGCCGGCGCTCGCCCGGACGCCGTCGGATCAACTACGAATTCTCGTCGATCGATATGGGGACGACTACCGGCTCCTCAACCCGCGCCCGATGCCGCAGGCGGCCGCCGTGCGTTTCGATCCGGGCAGCGGGCTCGACATCTCGGCGCAGTTCCTGGCCGACTCGTTGTCCCTCGAGCGCCGCTATCTCGACGGCGTCGCCGCGTTGCCGCGCGAACGCCTGCCCCCCGAGGCGCAGTTGACCTACGATCTGTTCAAACGCGAGCGCGAGCTGGCGGTGGAGAGCTTCACCTATCCGGCAGAGCTCTCGCCGGTCAATCCGTTCAGGTCCGCGCCCCTGGAGTTCGCCCGGACCGGAACGGGCACCGGCTCCTACGCGATCCTGAGCGCGAAGGACTTCGACAATTGGCAGCTGCGGGTCGAGGACTACGTGCGCTGGACCGATGAGGCCATCGCGAACATGCGCGAGGGTCTGCGCCGCGGCTACGCGGAGCCGCGTGTGCTGATCGCCGAGATGCTCCCGGTCCTCAACACATTGGCCGAGGATACGTCCTCGAACCCGTTCTACGACCCTTTGCGGACGCTGCCCGGTACGCTCGCGGGGCCCGAGCGCAAGCGCATCTCGGAAGCCATCAGTTTCGGCGTCAGGAGCAAGATCCTGCCGGCCTACCGGGCGATGCGTAATTTTCTGCGCGACGAGTATCTGCCGAGGGCGCGGCAGAGCGTCGGTTTGTCGGCGCTGCCGCTCGGCGAGTCTTGGTACGCATTCCTGGTCCGGCGCGAGACCTCGTCGCGTTTGAAGCCCGCCGAGCTCCACGCGATCGGCGTCGCGGAGGCTGACCGTCTGCGCGGGCGGCTGCAGTCCCTGCTCGCCGAGGCCGGGTTTGCCGCCGATGCTCAGGCATTCTATGAGGCGATGAACCGCGAACCGCGCACCGCCTTCAAGAGCGCCCGCGAGCTGCAAAATTTCTACGATCAGGAGAAGGTCGAGGCCGCGACGGCGATTCCGACGTTGTTCGAGGGATTGCCGCAGGGAGATTTCGCGATTCGCGGGCTGGAACCCTTTCGAGAAGCGACCTCGGCCGCCCTGTCTTACCAACGCGCCGCCAATGGCAATTCCCCCGCGATTCTCTACGTCAATAGCGCGGGTATCGAGGCGGCGCCGATCGTGCCGACGATCCCGGAGTTCCTGCGCCGGGCGATCCCGGGCTATCACCTGCAGATCTCCATTCAGGACGAGCGCGGCGATTTGCCGCGATTCCGGCGGCAGGGCGGCGATCCCGGTTTCGTCGAAGGTTGGGGAGTCTATGCCGAGTCGCTCGGGAATCCGCTCGGCCTTTACCGCGACACCGAATCGAAGTTCGGTGCACTCGCCGATCAATTGGAATGCGCCGCCGGCATGGTGATCGATACCGGCATCCACGCGCTCGGCTGGTCTCGGGATCAGGCACTCGGCTACCTGCGTACGCAGCTGCCGATCGATGCTGCCGGCGCAACGAACGCGGTCGACCGGATCATCGCGCTGCCCGGCGAGGCAACCGCGTGCGCCATGGGCGCGCGGACCATCCAGGGTCTGCGTGAGCGCGCCGAGCAGAGCCTGGGGGCGCGTTTCGACCCGCGCGCCTTTCACTCGGAATTGTTGAACGACGGCGCCATGCCCCTGGATTTTCTCGACGCCAAATTGACCCGTTGGCTGAAAAGTCCGCACTAAGCCAGGACATCGTGCGTTTCTCCCTACTGGCAGCTCTGTTGGTCCTGACGCTCGCCGGCGCCGCGCACGCGGATCTCGCGGCCGATGCGGAGCAGCATGGGGACATCGATCTCTCCGTGACCCTCGATCCCACGGCCCAGAGCGGCAGCGCCAGCGCCTCGGTGAGAATTCACGCCGATCGCTCCAGCATCTGGGCATTGCTGACGAGCTGCGCGAGCGCTGTGAGGCTCGTCCCGGGGCTTGCCGAGTGCACCGTGGTGGAGACCGCACCCGACCATTCCTGGCAGCTGATCCGACACGTCGTCGACTATTCCTGGTACGTTCCGAAGCTGACCTTCGTGTTTCGGGCGGACTATCGGTATCCGGAGCGGATTTCGATCCGGCGTGTATCGGGCGACTTGCGAACGCTCGAGGGCTCGTGGGATCTGAAGAAGGACGGCGATTTCACGATCGCGCATTACTCGCTGGTTCTTGCGCCCGGGTTTTGGGTCCCGCGTTGGCTGATCAAGGCGGCGCTTCGGCATGATCTGCCCAAGATGCTGCGCGCACTTCGCACGCTCGCGGAATCGGCGTCCTAGGCGCCGCGGCTTCGGCGCAAGCTCCAATGACGTACAGGGACGGTAAAATGACAAGCAACGTGGTATGCCGGACAACGTCGATCTTGGGTCTCCTGACCGTGCTCGGTCTGGCGGCATGCGAACGCGAGCCGGAACCCGTGATCACCCCACCGCGCGTGAAGCAGGTGTTCCACCTGAACGGCTACGAGAAGGATTTCGGCTACTCGCAGGCGGTGTTGATCGACAAGACGCTGTACGTATCGGGATCCGTGTCGGTGGATGCGAACGGGCGCCTGGTGGCTGCCGGGGACATGGCCGGGCAGTTGCGCGCCGCCTACGCCAACATCCGACGCACCCTGGCCGCTCATGGAGCGGACTTCGACGAGGTGGTCAAGGAGACGATCTACACGACCGACATGGACGCCTTGCTCAAGTCGTCGGATGTCCGCTTCGAGTATTACGACAAGGAGCGTTTGCCCACAGTGTCCTGGGTCCAGGTTCAGCGGCTGGTGGACCCCGGGTTTCTGGTCGAAATCGAGGTTGTGGCCGAGCTTCCCTGAGTTGGCTGGTATCCTAGCCGCCTTGAGCGAGGGACGGGCCGTGCAGGGGCGTGATGCGTAAAGTGGTCGACAGGAAATTCGAGAAAAGGCTCGCCGGACTCGTCAATTGCGGGGAGCGCGGCGTGCTCCGCGGCGGCCGAAAGGGCGTGGAGAAGGAGTCGCTGCGGGTATCTCCGTCGGGTGAGATCGCGCAGACCCGCCACCCGGCAGCGCTCGGCGCGCCGCTCACCAATGAGCACATCACCACGGACTTCTCCGAGGCGCTGATCGAGCTGGTCACGCCGCCATTCCACGAGAGCTGGGAACTGCTGCAGTATCTGTGCGATATCCATCAGTTCGTCTATCGGCATCTGCAGGACGAGATGCTGTGGTCGACCAGCATGCCTTGCGTGTTCTCCGGCGACGACGGCATCCCGCTCGCCCAGTTCGGCGCCTCCAATGTCGGGCGCATGAAAACCATCTACCGGCACGGCCTCGGTATGCGCTACGGCCGCACCATGCAGGCCATATCGGGCGTGCACTTCAATTACTCGTTTCCGGGCAAGCTCTGGGGCGCGCTGCAAGAGATCGACGAGTCGAAGCTTCCGCTGCAGGATTACGTGTCCGGGCAATATTTCGGTGTGCTTCGCAATTATCGCCGCTTCGGCTGGCTCATCCTGTACTTGTTTGGCACTTCGCCCGCGGTGTCGAAGAGCTTCTTCGGGGGCCGCGATCCGGGGATACCCGTATTGGATGCCGATACCGTTTACGAGCCGTACGGGACGTCGCTTCGCATGAGCGATGTGGGCTATCGAAACAAGAATCAAGCGTCGGTGAGCGTCTCGGTCAACAGCTTGAGCGACTATGTACGTGATCTGTCGCAAGCGATCAGCACGCCGTATCCGCCCTACGAGAAGCTCGGTGTGAAGGTCGACGGCAAGTACCTGCAGTTGAATGCGAACATCCTGCAGATCGAGAACGAGTACTACAGTTTCATCAGGCCGAAGCGCGTCGCGAGTTCCGGCGAGCGGCCGACCAAGGCACTGCGCCGCGCAGGCGTCGAGTACGTGGAAGTGCGCGCGCTCGATGTCAGTGCCTTCGATCCCGTCGGCGTCAATCAGAACAAGCTGCGCTTTCTGGAGGCGTTCCTGGCGCTCTGTGTGCTATCCGACGCCGCCCCGATCAGTCGGGGTGAGCAGGACGCGCTCGACGCCAACCATCTCAAAGTGGCCCGCCGCGGAAGAGAGCCCGGCCTCATGCTCAATCGCGACGGCCGGGATGTGCCGATGTCGCAATGGGCGGCCGAGCTGCTCGATGGCATGCAGGGCATCGCCGAGATGCTGGATCATTCGGAGCCGTCGCGGCCGTACCAGACGGCGCTCGAGCAACAGCGTGTCAAGATCGACGATGTGAATCGGACGCCCTCCGCCCGGATGTTGACGGAGATGCGCCAGACCGGCGAATCGTTTTTTCAGCTCGCCCAGCGCATGTCCAAGATGCACAAGGACTATTTTCTCGACCTGTATCCGCCGAACGAGCGCCGCCTGGGAGAATTTGCTGCGGCAGCGCAAGAATCGCACGAGGAACAGGCGCGCATCGAAGCCGCGGACAAGTGGGACTTCGATACCTATCTGGCGCACTATCTCGCGGACTGAGCGTCCGCCAGGAGGGGAGGCCGGAGTGCCCAAGCCTTTGTGCCGGAGTGCCCAGGCGTTTTGACATAAAATGGAGACCTGGCGCTCGCTATTTTCCAGTCAACGTGTGGTGCACTTCGTGGAGGCGCCGGCGGATGATGGGTAGGGTGAAACGCAATGATCAAAGGGAACGCTCTTCCGCAGGCGGATCTGCCTGACTCGCCGCACGCCCGGCAGCTCAAGGCAGGATTTCCCTGGCTGACCTTCGTGCCGGAGCTGGAGTCCGAGTACCGGCAGACGGTGCTCGAGGAGCATCTTCCGTATATCCGCGTCAATCTTTGCCTGGTGATGCTCGCCATCGGGATGGTATCGGCGATGCGGTTCTCGGCGCCGGGGACGGCAATGAGCGTCATTCCCATCATTTTGCGCCTGTTGGTGTTGGTGCCGCTGATATTGCTTTGCTTCGCGGCAACGTTCTGGGATCGCAGACATCGGTTCTACCGGCCACTTTCGCTCGCCACCGCTCTGGTGGGCGGGGCCTGCGTATTGGCCATCCAGGTGATCGCCGAGTCCGGTGGTGCATCGATCGTGGTGCCGCGCTTGGAGCTGTACGCGATCGCCATCTATTTCATGACGGGTCTCATGTTCTACCAGTCGCTGGCGCTGAACCTGTTGGTGGCCCTGGCGTATCTGGCCGCGGGCACCGTGTTCAAGCTGCCGGCACGGGAGTTCGGCTTCGACATGCTGTCCATCGTGACCGCGAACGGGTTTTGCGCCTCGGTAGCCTATATCAGCGAAAAAACCAGCCGGCTGCGTTTCCTGGAGGCCGCCTTGCTGCGCGAGCTGGTCGCCCGTGACGGTTTGACCGGCATCCAGAATCGCCGCATGTTCGATCATCACATCCAGCGGGTCTGGAGTCAGGCGGTGCGCGACGCCCAGCGGGTCGCCGTGCTCCTGGTCGACATCGATTGCTTCAAGGATTACAACGATCACTATGGTCATCAGGCGGGCGATGAGTGCCTGCGCGCGGTCGCGGTGTCGTTGAGCCAATGCGCGCGGCGGCCGATGGATTTCGTCGCCCGCTACGGCGGCGAGGAGTTTGCCGTCGTCCTGTATGAAGCAACACGGGAATACGTGGCGGAGGTGCTCACCCGCATCCAACGCACCATCGCCGAGCTCAACATTCCCCACGAGGCCTCGCGGGTCGCCAGCCGGCTGACGGTGAGCATAGGGGCGGCGTTCGTGCTGCCCGGCGCCAATCGAACCTACGACGGGCTGATTCAGCTCGCGGACGAGGCGCTATACAGCGCGAAGGAGCAGGGACGCAATCGGCTGGTGGTGCTCGAAGCCGAGTATCACACGCTGCGCACCGGGCGATTCGAGCGGCGCGGCGGCCAGAAATCGGCCTGATCGAGCGCTCAAGCAGCGCCCACGCGATAAATGTCGATTTTTGCGCTCTCGCCGGACACCCGGCTCCCTCGGAACATGCCCTCCGAATTGAACTCCATCTCGACCTGGCCTCTGCGGTCGATGGCGATGACGCCGCCCTCGCCGCCGATCGCCGGCAGCTCCTCCATCACCACTTCGTGCACGGCTCGGGCGAGCGTGCGTCCGCCGAATCGCACGCGCGCGCAAATATCGTGCGCCACCGCGGCACGGATGAACATCTCGCCGTGCCCGGTCGCCGACACCGCGCAGCTGCGGTCGTCGGCGTAGGTGCCCGCGCCGATCAGTGGCGAATCGCCGATGCGCCCGAAGCGCTTGCCGGTCATGCCGCCGGTGGATGTGGCCGCTGCGAGGCGGCCCCGCGAATCGAGCGCCACTGCGCCGACGGTGCCGACGTGCGAGATCGTGAGCGGCGAGACGCCGCCGTCCCCGCCGCGAATGCGCTCGAGCTGGCTCCAGCGGGCGGCGGTGTGGAAATAATCGCCGCCGACGAATTCGAATCCACGCGACTCCGCGAACTTCTCTGCGCCCGCTCCGCTCAGGAAGACGTACCCGGAGTGTTCCATCACCGCGCGCGCGAGCTCGACGGGATTTCGGATGCGGGTCAGGCCGCACACCGCGCCCGCCGCCAGGGTCGCGCCGTCCATGATGGAGGCATCGAGCTCATTGCGCCCGTCGAGCGTGAACACGGCACCGCGTCCGGCGTTGAACAGCGCGTCGTCCTCGAGCGCCATCACGGCCTTCGTCACCGCATCGAGGCTCGAGCCGCCCGCGTCGAGCACGTCAAAGCCGGCCGCGAGCGCCACGGCGAGTCCGGCACGATATTCCGCTTCGCGCTCCGCGCTCATTTCCGCCCGCGGCAAAGTCCCCGCGCCGCCGTGAATCGCTAGACCGAACATACCTCGAATTACTTTCCCTGGCCGCTGGCTTGGCGCAAGGCTATCATCATTCAGAAGTGAATCCATTCCCCAAGATCGGCCACATCAAGAGCCTGCTCATCGCGAACCGCGGCGAAATCGCCATTCGCGTGATGCGTGCCGCCGCCGAACTCGGCTTGCGCACGGTCGCCATCCACTCGCGCGAGGATCGCTTTTCCCTGCATCGGACCAAGGCGGACGAAAGCTACCTGGTCGGCGACGGCAAAGGCCCGATCGAGGCCTACCTGGACATTCCCGACATCATCCGCATCGCCACCGAGGCGCGCGTCGACGCGGTGCATCCGGGCTACGGATTTTTGTCCGAGAGCCCGGAATTTGCGGACGCCTGCGCCGCGGCCGGACTCATTTTCGTGGGGCCCCTGCCCGACACCATGCGCAAGCTCGGCAACAAGGTCGCCGCGCGCAACCTTGCCGTGAGCGCCGGCGTTCCGGTGATGCCGGCGACGCCGCCGCTGCCTCTGGATGAGGCCCAAGTGCTCGCGATGGCGCACGAGGTCGGCTTTCCGGTGATGCTCAAGGCGAGCTGGGGCGGCGGCGGACGGGGCATGCGCATCGTTGAGGATGACCGCGAGCTCGTGGAGACCGTTGCGGCGGCGCGGCGCGAGGCCAAGGCCGCCTTCGGCAAGGACGAGGTGTACCTGGAGAAGCTGGTGCGGCGCGCGCGCCACGTCGAGGTGCAGATTCTCGGCGATTCGCACGGCAATCTCGTGCATTTGTTCGAGCGCGATTGCACGGTGCAGCGGCGCAATCAGAAAGTGGTCGAGCGTGCCCCCGCAGTGTTTTTGAGCGACGCGGAGCGCAGCGCGCTGTGCGAGGCGGCGCTAAAAATAGGGCGCGCGGTGAATTACCGGGCGGCCGGGACGGTCGAGTTCCTGCAGGACGCCGACACCGGCAAGTTCTATTTCATCGAGGTCAATCCGCGCATCCAGGTCGAGCACACGGTCACCGAGTGCGTGACCGGCATCGATCTGGTGAAAGCCCAGATCCGCATCGCCGGTGGTGCGCGGATCGGCACGCCGGAGAGCGGCGTGCCCGTCCAGGAGGAGATTCGGGTCAATGCGCACGCCCTGCAATGCCGCGTGACGACGGAGGATCCGGAGAATAATTTCGTTCCGGACTATGGCCGGGTGACAGCCTATCGCAGCCCCGCAGGCTACGGTATCCGGCTGGATGCGGGCACCGCCTATTCCGGCGCCATCATCACGCGCTTCTACGATTCGCTTCTGGTGAAGGTCACGGCCTGGTCGCCGACCGCCGAGGAGACGATCGCGCGCATGCATCGAGCGCTCTGGGAGTTCCGCATTCGCGGTGTGGTGACGAACCTGCGCTTTCTCGATCAGCTCATCATGCACCCGCAGTTCGCGCGTGGAGACTACACCACCCAATTCATCGACCAGACGCCGGAGCTGTTCCGCATCCCCAGGAAGCGCGACCGTGCGACGCGGCTCCTGTCCTTCATCGGCCATGTGATCGTCAACGGCAACCCGGAGGTCAGCCAGCGCGACGCCAAGCCGAAGACGCAGGTCTTCCCGCGGCTGCCGCGGATGGCGCTGCCGCCCTCGCCGCCGGCCGGTTCCAAGCAGAAGCTCGATGAGCTCGGGCCGAAGCGGTTCGCAGAATGGATGCTCGCGCAAAAGCGTGTGCTGCTCACCGATACGAGCATGCGCGATGCCCATCAGTCGCTCCTGGCGACGCGCGTGCGGACCCATGACATGGCGGCGATAGCGCCGTATTACGCGGCACTTCTACCTCAATTGTTCTCGGTCGAGTGCTGGGGCGGAGCGACGTTCGATGTGGCGCTCAGGTTCTTGAAGGAGGATCCATGGGCGCGCCTCGCCGCGTTCCGCGAGGCCATGCCGAACCTCCTGCTTCAGGTGCTGCTGCGATCGGCGAACGCGGTGGGATACGCCAACTATCCGGACAACGTGGTGCGGTACTTCATTGCGCAGGCGGCCGCGGGCGGCATCGATGTCTTCCGGGTGTTCGACTGTCTGAACTGGGCGCCGAACATGAAGGTGACCATCGAGGCGGTGCTGGCGACGGACCGGCTGTGCGAGGCCGCCATCTGTTACACCGGCAACCTCAGCAATCCCCGCGAGACCAAGTACGGTCTCGACTATTACCTCAAAATCGCGCGCGAGCTGAAGGCCATGGGCACTCACGTGCTCTGCATCAAGGACATGGGCGGCCTCTGTCAGCCGCGCGCCGCCGCGACGCTAGTCAAGGCGCTCAAGGAGGAGTTGGGACTGCCCGTTCATTTCCACACCCATGACACCAGCGGCATCGGTGCCGCCAGCGTGCTCGCGGCCATCGAGGCAGGCGCGGATGCCGTCGACGGTGCGCTCGACGCGCTCTCGGGGCTCACTTCGCAGCCGAATATGGGATCGATGGTCGAGGCACTGCGCTTCGGTCCGCGCGACTCCGGTCTCGATCCGGACAACCTGAGGGCGATCTCCGCCTACTGGGAACAGGTCCGCCGCGGCTACGTCGCCTTCGAGAGCGATATCCGCTCGGGGGCTTCGGAGGTGTACGTGCACGGCATGCCGGGCGGCCAATACACCAACTTGCGTGAACAGGCGCGCTCCGTCGGCATCGAGGAGCACCGCTGGTCCGAGGTCGCGGAGGCCTACGCGGAGGTGAACGCCATGTTCGGCGACATTGTGAAGGTGACGCCAACCTCCAAGGTGGTGGGCGACATGGCCATCATGATGGTCACCAGCGGACTGACTCGCGAGGCGGTGTGCGATCCGCAGGTAGACGTGGCATTCCCCGAGTCGGTGGTGCAATTTTTCCGCGGCGAGCTCGGACAGCCGGCGGGCGGCTTTCCGGCGGGGCTTCAAAGGAAAGTGCTCGGGTCGAAGCAGCCTCTGACAGCACGTGCAGGCGAGCTGTTGCCGTCCGCGGATCTGGAGGCGGAGCGGGCCGCGGCGCATGCCAAGATCGGGCGCGCCGTGACCGACTTCGATCTCGCTTCCTATCTGATGTATCCGAAGGTGTTCACGGATTACGCCGCCAACCGGGCGAGCTATGGGAACGTGAGCATCCTGCCCACCTCGGTTTTCTTCTATGGGATGCAGCCGGGCCAGGAAATCAACGTCGATCTCGAGCGCGGCAAAACGCTGATCTTGAGATACGTGACGACGAGCGATGTGCACGAGGACGGCACTCGCACGGTGTTCTTCGAGCTCAACGGCCAGCCGCGGCCGATCCGCGTGCCGGATTCCAGTCAGGTCGCCAAGCGTCCGCCGCGACGCAAGGCGGAGGCGGGCAATGCCAAGCAGGTCGGAGCTCCGATGCCGGGAACCATCGGTACCGTGGCCGCGCGCGTTGGCCAAAGCGTGATCCGCGGCGATATGCTGTTGACGCTCGAGGCCATGAAGATGGAAACCACCGTCCGTGCCGAACTGGACGGTGTGGTCAAGGAAATCCTGGCGAAGCCGGGCCAAGCCGTCGACGCCAAGGATCTGTTGGTGGTCTTCGATTGATGCGCCTCCGTCAGCCCTGCTGTTCGGGCACGCTGACTTCCAGTCCATCGAGGTCGGCGCTGAGCGGGATCTGGCAACTGAGACGGCTGTTCTCGCGCGGATGCCAGGCGTTCTCGAGCATGCCCTCCTCCATTTCGTCAGGGGGCTTGAGCTTCCCCAACCAGTCAGGCGATACGTACACGTGGCAGGTGGCGCATGCGCACGCGCCGCCGCATTGCGCCAGGATGCCGTCCACGCCGTTCTGACGCGCAGCCTCCATCAGGCTCACCCCGACGGGCGCCGAGATCTCGCGCCGCTCTCCCGAGGGCTCGATGAAGACGACCTTCGGCATCAGACGGCATCTTTCAACGCAACTTGAGGATCGGCGAGCTTGTCGGGGTCGGGCCTTGCTCGTTCGGCGATCATCTTGCGGGCCGCCATGTAATCCTTGGAGTGGTTGACGGCCTCCAGCGCGATCAGCTCGCCGCCTTTCAGGTAGCACACGCTGAATCCGCGCGTCGCCGGATCTCCGCGCAGCACCTGCTGATCGAAGCCTGGAGACAAGCCGACAATCAGCAACTTGTTGTCGAATTGATCCGACCAGAACCAGGGAACCCGGTCGTGCACCGCCGAGCGGTCCAGCATGTTGAGGGCGGCCGTCTTGCCCTGCTCGAACGCATTGTCCACCGATTCGAGCCGGACGCGCATGCCGAAGCGCAGCGACGGGTGATTGGTGCAATCGCCTGCCGCGAAGATGGCGGGATCGGCGGTGCGGCAATGTTCGTCGACGAGGATGCCGTTCTCGCACGCGAGGCCCGCGGCCGCTGCAAGCTCGGTATTGGGGATCGCGCCCACCCCGACGATCAACATATCGGCCTCGTAGCTGCTGCCGTCCACACACACGACCCGCTCCACCGAGCCGGCCCCTTCGAGCCGAACCACCCGCGTGTTGCACACGATCTTTACGCCTTGAGTCCGATGCTCGTGGGCGAAGTACTCTGAGACGCTGGAGGCCACCACGCGGTTCATCACCCGATCCGCCATCTCCAGCGCCGTCACGGCACAACCGAGCTTGCGGGCGGTGGCAGCGGTTTCGAGGCCGATATAGCCTCCGCCGACGATCACGACGCGCGCGCCGGGCTTGAGCCCCTCGCGAATCACCGCGACATCGGCGATGGACCGCAGGTAGTGCACGCCTGGCAGATTGGCGCCCGGGCAGGTCAATTCGCGCGAGCGCGCGCCGGTCGAGAGCATCAGCCGGTCATAGGCGATCTCCTCGCCGTCCTCGAGGATCACCCGCCGTGCGTCCCTGAGGATTCGGGCCGCTGCCTTCCCGAGCCTGAGCTCCACCCGGTGGCCGTCGTAAAACGGCTGGTGCCGGAACGGCAGCCGGTCGGCCGCCAGTTCGCCTGACAGGAATTGCTTCGACAGGGGAGGCCGTTGATAAGGCAGGTGGGGCTCCTCGCCCACCAGCACCAGACGCCCGTCAAAGCCCTCGCGGCGCAGGGTGTCGACCGCCTGGGCGGCCGCCTGGCCGCCACCGATGATCAGTATCGTGGACGTCATAAACTCCTTTATAACCGGTCAAAGCCAGTCCGGTAAGCCGCCCGGCACCGAGCTTGAGCGGCCGGGTGCTCCCCAAGATCGACGTGCCGCCCGGCACGAATAGTAATAGGATTGCCCGCAAGGTGCGTCTTGAAAGGCCCAATGCTCGCGGAGTTCTCGAATGAAATTGATCACTGCCATTATCAAGCCCTTCAAGCTGGACGACGTTCGTGCGGCGCTGTCGGAAATTGGCGTATCGGGTATGACCGTCACTGAGGTCAAGGGTTTCGGCCGGCAACGCGGCCACACCGAGCTTTACCGGGGCGCGGAGTATGTCGTGGATTTCGTGCCGAAAACCCGCATCGAGGTGGCCGTAAAAAACGAGCTCGTAGATCAGGTGATGGAGGCCATCGTCGGTGCGTCCAAGACCGGCAAGGTGGGCGACGGCAAGATCTTCGTGACCGACATTCTCCGCGTTCTACGCATCAGGACGGGCGAGACCGATAACGCCGCCCTCTGAGCGACGAGGCGACCTCCTCACCGGCGCTTGCGCCGAGTGAACGACGCTCCGTGGTGCCCGTCCGGCCTTTGCGTTGCCTGGCCTTCAGCCTGCTGCTGATCGGCGCCTGCTACCCGGGGCATGCAGAGGCCGCGAAGCTCACGGACAAGCAGCGCACGCAGATCGAGGAGCCGCGGCCCGCCGGTTTGCCGACCGATGCCGAATTGGAGGGCGCGGGCGCCATCATCGGCAAGATCGACATCGACATCCGCAATATATTCGACGAGCACGACCCGCGGGAGAACAGCGGCCTTTACCGCCTGGCCGACCAGCTGCACATACGCACCAAGCCGGCCACGATCCGCGCCCAGCTGCTCTTCCAGAGCGGTGATCGCTTCAGCGCGCAGAAGCTCGCCGAAACCGAACGGAATCTGCGCACGCTGGTGTTCATCTACGACGCTCACGTCGTTCCGGTCCGATTCGCCGACGGCAAGGTCGATGTCCGGGTGATCACCCGGGACGTTTGGACCTTCGATCCCAACGTGTCCTTCGGCCGCACCGGCGGCTCCAACTCGACCAGCGCCAGCCTCCAGGAGGAAAACTTTCTCGGATGGGGCAAGCAGCTCGAAGTCGGCCGCACCAGCGATGTCGACCGCACCAGCAAGATCGCCGAGTATACGGACCCGAATGTGCTCGGCTCGCGCTGGACCGGGGGACTCGCCTACGTCGATTCGAGCGACGGCAACCAGCGCCTGGCCGCGCTCTCGCAGCCTTTCTATTCCCTCGATACGCGGTGGAGCGCGACGCTTCAGGGGCAGAGCTACGATCGAACGATTTCCCGCTATTTTCTCGGCAACATCGCGGATCAATTCAACGACAACGAAGAGACTTATCTGATCGGCGGCGGGGTGTCGACCGGGCTGGTCGACGGCTGGACCAAGCGGCTGTTGTTCGGGATGTACTACGATCGTAACGAATTCCTGCCCACCCCGGAGACGAGTTTGCCCGCGAAGCCGTTGCCCGCGCCGCGAACGCTGTCCTATCCGTTCGTGGGCTTCGACGTCCTCGAGGACAAGTACGGCAAGGCCGGCGACGAGAACCAGATCGGCAAGACCGAAGACTTGTATTTCGGTACGGAGATCACCGGCGAGCTCGGGATTTCGAATGCCGCCTTCGGCGCCAACCGCGACGCGCTCATGGTCAAGAGTGCGGTGAACCACGGCGCCCAACTGCCCTACGAGCAGCAACTGTTTCTGGGCGCGGATTTCTCCTCGCGATTCGAAAGCGACCATGCGCGCAATTTGATCAGCAATGCTTTCGCGAAGTATTACTGGCGCTGGCGCCCCGACTGGCTCCTTTATGCGGCGCTCTCGGGGACCGTCACGCATGCGCTCGACCCGGACGTTCAACTTCTGCTGGGCGGCGACAATGGCCTGCGCGGCTACCCGCTGCGCTATGAGGCCGGTACCGCGCGGGGCTTGTTCACGGTGGAGCAGCGCGTGTTCACCGATTGGTACCCGTTCAGGCTGGTGCGGATGGGCGCCGCGATCTTTACGGACGTGGGTAGAACCTGGGGAACCGGAGTCGTGGGCAACAGCTCTCTTGGGATGCTCAGCGACGCCGGCTTCGGCCTGCGGCTGGGCAATGCCCGCTCAGGTCTCGGCAACGTGTTGCACATCGACTTCGCGTTCCCGCTCAAGGACGTACCCGGCAACGCCAGATTCCAAATTCTGGTGCAGACGATGCAGAGTTTCTAGCGTCCCGGGGCCGTGCGGGCCGCCGTCTCAAGTGTCGGCGGACTTGCGCCGGCTCCACAGCCACAGAAATCCGATGCACACGGCAAAATTGAGCACCCACCAGCCGAGCTGGCGCGAGCTGTTCCTGTCGCCCGACGGCGCCGCCTCTGTGGCCGCGAGGGTCCCCTTGAGCTCCTCGCGCTTGTCGCCCACGGTCACCAGGAACTCGATCGAGGCGGGGCCGGGCAGGTTCAGATCCGGGGTTTGGACGGAGTAGCTGCCGTCGGCTTCGGCGACCGCAGGATGCGTGGTTCCGCGCAGCATCACGGCGAGCGCCGCATTGCCGACCGGCGCATTATCGAGGACGCGGCTCAGGTGCACCGCCATACGGTCCCCCTGGACGGTACCGACCGCGAGCAGATCCGGCGACCGTGCCTCGACGCGCGCGTTCGGTGCGGAGGAGGTCTGCGCCAGGGCGAGGGAGGCCAGGAGCACGGCCACGAGCGCAAACATTGGCGGGGACGACGTCCAAGCCCTCGTCAAAGCAGCCACCCCCAGATCCCGAGCGCGATGCCGGCAGCGGCGGACAGTGTGCCGAACAGGGGAAATAAAATGTTGCGGGCCAGGAAGAACAGCGAGCACAGCACGAGTCCGAGCTCGAGCAGCCCCTCGCCGATGTCGAAGCGCAACGCGCGTTGTTCCTCGGTTTCGGTCTTGGCCTCCTTGGCCTTCGCATCGGATTCCAGGCCGAGCGCATCGTCGGCGTATTTCTGACGCGCCGCCTTGAGCTTCTGCAGCGATGGCGCAGCCTTGGCCGGATCGGCAGCGAGGCTGTCGAGCAGGGTCGCCGCAACGTCCGAGGTGTTCTCCCGGATTTTCTTCGCCTGGTAGTAGGCCCAATCGTCGTTTGCTTCCGTGCGGTAGATGACGGCCTTGGTATGCGAGCGATGCGAGGCGATGGTGACGACGGACAGGAAAATCCCGACGACGCCGACCAGGACGCCGACGCGGCGGCTGTTCGGATCGGCGGCGTGTTCGGGGGTGAGTTCGATTTCGGTCATTAGTCTGGATTATCCTCGACGGGAGTCGTGTGCGGTGTGGGTCATTTCACAGCGTGCAGTCGCGGGTTCGCCCGGGAGATTCCGAGCACGCCTGAGCGGACCACTTCGACGATCTGGCCGAATGCCGCCACATTGGCGATGAACTCACCGATCTCGACTTCCGTGCTGGTGAGCTCGACGATATAGCTCGAGGGATGCGGCGACAGAACCTTGCCGCCAATGCGGCGCAGCAGCGCCTCGACCGGCCCGACGTGTTCGGCGGGAAGCTGCAATTTGATCAGCAACAGCTCGCGCGCCAAATGGTCCCCGCTGGTCATGTCCTCGACGGCGACCACGTCGATGAGCTTCTGCAGCTGAGCATTGATCTGTGCGATCACCGGATCGGAACCGATGGTCACCAATGTGATCCGCGAGACCGTGGGGTCGTTGGTGGGAGCCACCGACAAGGACTCGATGTTGTAGCCGCGGGTTGAGATCAAGCCGGTGACGCGCGTCAGCGCGCCGGCCTCGTTCTGCAGAAGTATCGCTATGAGGTGTCGCATGGTCCCCGGAAGGATACGGGAGCGCGGCACTTGGGCGCCAGGGCGAGAACTGCTAGGCTTTGCCGGTGAAAGATCCCGGCCACATCGTCAGTCAAGGCGCGCACCCCAAGGCCGGAGCCGGCATGACGGGTGCTGAAATGCTCGTCCAGGTGCTGGCGGACGAGGGCGTCGACACGATTTTCGGGTACAGCGGCGGCGCGATTTTACCGATTTACGACGCGGTTTTCCGCTACAACCTGGAGAACGCGGCCTCCATGCCGCTGATCGTTCCCGCCAACGAGCAGGGCGCCGGGTTCATGGCGGCCGGATATGCGCGCGCGAGCGGCCGGGTGGGCGTCGCGCTGGTGACCTCCGGACCCGGAGCCACCAACACTGTTACGCCGGTGAGGGATTCGCAGGCCGACTCCGTGCCCATCGTCGTCATCTGCGGCCAGGTGGCCACGACGTCGATCGGCACGGACGCGTTCCAGGAGGCGCCCGTGCCGAGCATCATGGGCGCGGTGGCGAAGCACGTGTTCCTGGTCACCGATCCGACCAAGCTCGAGGCCACGGTGCGCACGGCCTTCGAGATCGCGCGCACCGGGCGCCCGGGGCCGGTGGTGCTCGATATTCCCAAGGACGTGCAGAACTGGAAAGGAGTGTTTCACGGTTCCGGACGCCTGCCGATCCCCGGCTACCGCCAGCGTATGAACCGCCTCGAGGCGGCGAAATTGCCGGAGGCCGCGTGCGCGTCGTTCTTCACCGCATTGACCAAGGCCGAGCGTCCCCTGATCTACGCCGGGGGCGGTGTGATCAATGCGGGAGCGTCCCAGGCTCTGCGTGAATTCTCGCGAGCATTCCATATTCCGGTGGTGACGACGCTGATGGGGATCGGTGCGGTGGACACGACGGATCCGTTGTCCATGCGCATGCTCGGCATGCATGGCGCGGCGTTTGCGAATTATGCGGTCGAGGACTGCGATTTTCTGCTGGCCGCCGGTGCGCGCTTCGACGACCGCGTGGCCGGCAATCCGCCCCAGTTCGCGAAAAACGCGCGATTCATCGCGCACCTCGACATCGACGCCTCCGAGATCAACAAGGTCAAACGGGTGGACTTGAGTTACGTCGGCCTGATGCCCGACGCCCTGAAGACGCTCATCGATTACGGCAGGCGGTTGGGGTTCAACCAAGAGTTCTGCGCATGGCGCGAACGTTGCGCGGAGCTGCGCACGCGGTATGCCATGAATTACGACCGTGAAAGCGCGCTGATTCAGCCCTACTACGTGATCGAGGAGATCAACCGCCTGACCCGGGGCGAGGCCGTCATTACCACCGGCGTGGGTCAACATCAGATGTGGGCGGCTCAGTACTTCGATTTCTCGAGCCCCCGGTTGTGGCTCACCTCAGGCAGCATGGGAACCATGGGATTCGGTTTGCCTGCGGCGGTCGGCGCTCAGTTCGCGCAGCGCGGAAGGCTGGTGATCGACATCGACGGTGACGCCAGCATCCGCATGAATTTGGGCGAGCTCGAGACCGTCACCACCTACGATCTGCCGATCAAGGTCGTGGTGCTCAACAATTGCGGGGACGGCATGGTGAAACAGTGGCAGAAGCTGTTTTTCAAGGGTCGTTTGAGCGCCAGCGACAAAAGCCTGCACACCAAGGACTTCGTCAAGGCCGCGCTCGCCGACGGTTTCAAATTTGCGAAGCGCCTCGACAACAAGGCGGACGTGCCGCGCGTCGTCGAGGAGTTCATCCGCTTCCCGGGCGCCTCGTTCCTCGAGGTCATGATCGATCAGGACGCCGGCGTGTATCCCATGGTGGGGCCGGGCCAGGGCTATGACGAGATGATCACGGGCGAGTACATCGCCTCACGCAATCGGGTCGAGATCAAGACGCCCGACGCCTCGGAGATGTTCTAGGGGATCGCCACACCCGGGGCATCACCACACCCCGGTGTTCGGCATGCTTTTCCAAGGCTCCGCCGCGGCGAGCGCGCCACCCGCTTGCAACAGCTCGACGGATATTCCGTCCGGCGAGCGCACGAACGCCATGCGTCCGTCCCGGGGTGGTCGGTTGATGGTGACACCGTGCTTCATCAACCGCTCGCAAGCAGCGTAGATATTCTCTACCGCATAGGCGAGGTGGCCGAAGTTGCGGCCGCCGCCATAACTCTCCGGATCCCAGTTATGCGTCAATTCCACCTGGGCATGCTCATCGCTGGGTGCCGCCAGAAACACCAGGGTGTACCGCCCCTGCGGATAATCTTTGCGCGACAGCTCGACCAGCCCGAGGGCATCCCGATAAAAACTCAAGGATTGCTCGATGTCGGTCACGCGGACCATAGTGTGCAGGTAGTTCATGGCGCTCGAATTTGGAGGAACCTATGCACAAAAGCAAATTGGGCGGCTTCATCATCGATTGCCGCACCAGCGATCTTCCCGCGGCGGCAGATTTCTGGGGCGCCGCGCTCGGGATGCCGATCCGGGAGCTGCCCGGGGCCGAGGGACAATTGTACCGGCGGCTCGAGGATAGCCAGCATGGTCTGGAGATCGAGGTCCAGAAGGTTGAGCATCCGAGCCGCGTGCACCTCGACATCGAGACGGACGACATCGAGGCGGAGGTCCGACGCTTGGAGGCTTTGGGCGCGAAGCGGATTCAGTCCGTGCAAACCTGGTGGGTGATGGAGGCTCCGACCGGGCAGCGCTTCTGCGTGGTGCAGGCAAGCTCCCCGAAATTCCACGAGCGCGCCGCGCAATGGCCTTGAGCGGCGCCCCAGTTGTTTGTTGCATCTTCGTCACAAAAAAGAGACATATTTGACATAGTGCAACAAGTGCGATTCGTTCGCTCTGAACCTTGGATTTTGCTGGAGTCAAGTGATACTCTTCACACCAACGCTGTAACGGCATTGTTGCACTAGTTACTTAAATGCAACAGATGGCCTAAATCCAAGAAGGTCGAGCGACTTGCACTCTTGTGCAGCGCATCTTCCGGCTCCGGACGTGTCGGGTTCTTACTCAACACCTGTTCCACTACATCCCCGGTTCATCCGGGGATGCTTTTATTCAGCAGTGACAGCCAGTGACCCCGAGGCGCTTTGAGTGGCAGCTGAGTGAAAAGACAGGAGATTGTCCTGGCTCAAGCTGTAACTGTACGTGTCGGTTTCCACGAGCGCCTGGTTTGTATCGAAGATCTTGTAAGTGAACTGCACGACTTCCGGGCTACCGGGATCCACCGGAATCAATGCGACTGCAACGCTCACCTGCACGGTGCCCAGCGCAACGCTCAAGGTACTGTCGGCGTACCGACTCATGGTTCCCAGCACCGTGACGGATGTGCCGACCGTCGTGGGAATCGCGATGGGTGCCTGGGCCACGTCAAATTCAGAACTCTGAGATTGCCCAACGATCGAAGCCGTCGAGGGCTCATAGGCGTTCACCACCGAGGAGCTGTAGGGCGCGGATTGCCCTGCAGCGCTGATCGTTCCAGAGATGCTCTCGGTTTGCAGCTGGGCTGTCGATCCATTGAACATGCCGCTGGCGCCGGGACTTAGCGTCAACGTCCCCGTGCCCGTCACCGGCACCGAAGTCCCATTGACGATCACCGTGCCGGATAGACTGACACTGGCACTGAGCCCGCTTGTGACCAAAGCCTCGACCGCCGCCTGAAGGTCATAGGTGCCCTGAGGCGAAGGCGTCGGATTGCCGATGCCGCCCCCGCAAGCGCTTAAAAGCATGGCGGCCAGGAGGACGATAGCGGAATGAAATCCATCCAAGGGTTTTAGCAGCATGGAAACACGTCCTTTGTGTAAATCCGCACCGGAGGTCAGCAGCATAACGCCCTAGCGACCTGTCGGTTGACACTCCCAGCGCAGATGGGTGCGAGCATGCCCGGTGAAGATGCTCTTTTGTGCCAAAATACCCTGAAAGTACCAAGGGGATCCAGATGACTCTCTGCGATGGATTTATCGGCTCGATCGGCAACACGCCTCTGATTCGCTTGAAGACGCTAAGCGATGAGACGGGCTGCGAGATCCTGGGTAAAGCAGAGTTCATGAATCCCGGCGGTTCGGTGAAGGACCGGGCAGCCAAGTGGATCGTGCTCGATGCAGAGCGGCGCGGCGTGCTGAAGCCCGGAGGCACGGTGGTCGAGGGTACGGCGGGCAATACCGGCATCGGACTCGCCCATGTCTGCAACGCGCGTGGATACCGCTGCGTCATCGTCATGCCCGACAACCAGGCCGCCGAAAAATACCAGATCATCGAGGCGCTGGGCGCGGAGCTGCGCAAGGTGCCCGCGGTGCCCTACAGCAATCCGAACCAATACCAGAAAGTGGCGGGCCGCCTCGCCGCGGAGCTGCCAAATGCGATCTGGGCGAACCAGTTCGACAATACCGCCAATCGCACGGCGCATGCCGAGTCGACCGGGCCGGAAATCTGGCACGACACCGGCGGCAAGGTCGACGTGTTTTGCGCAGCCACGGGGACGGGCGGCACGCTGGCGGGCGTCGCCGACTTCCTGAAGTCGAAATCCCCGTCGGTCCGAATCGTGCTGGTCGATCCGCCCGGCAGCGCGCTCTATCACTACTTCAAGGACGGCGAGCTCAAGTCCGACGGCGGCTCGTCCATCACCGAGGGGATCGGCACCGGTCGTGTGACCGCGAACCTCGAAGGCGCACCCATCGATGACGCGATTCGCATCCCGGATGCGCAAACCATGCGCTTCGTCTACCGGCTCATGCGCGAAGAGGGCTTGCTGCTCGGCAGTACCGCCGGCATCAATGTGGCGGCGGCCGTCTCGATCGCGAAGCAAATCGGACCCGGACACACCCTCGTCACCGTGCTCTGCGACGGCGGCGCTAAATATCAGTCGCGGCTGTTCAATCCCGTCTGGATCAAGGAGCGGGGCTTCGCCGAGGCGATCGGCTAGCGGGCGAGGGCCCGCGCGATCGCCGCGGCCAGCGCCGGGCCATCCCGCACGTCGCTGGTCTCCACATCCATCCAACCAAGCGCTGGCTCGTTGGGCTCTTGGTGGGTCGCGCCCGGCTCCGCCGAACGCCCGCCCGTAGATCGGGGCGCTATGCGCTTTGCGATTCGGCGTCCGCGACCGCGCTCTCGCCGAACCATGCGAGCGCTGAATGCAGCGCCGCCACCTCCCCCACCACGAGGAGGGCGGGCGATTCGATCCCTTGCGCGGCGGCCTCTGCGCGAATCGTACCCAGCGTGGCGACGACGACCCGCTGCTCCGCCAGCGTGCCCTGCGCGATGAGCGCGGCAGGACGCTCCGCGGGTGCCCCGTTTTCGATCAGCCGGGCAACGATGTGCTGCAATCGCGCGAGACCCATGTAAAACACGGCGGTGGCCTTGGGCCGTGCGAGGGACGCCCAGTCGGGCTCATCGTCGGCCTCCCCATGGCCGGTGACGAAGACCACGCTATGGGCGTGGTCGCGATGGGTGAGGGGGATGCCTGCGTACGCGGCACAGCCGTTCGCGGCCGAGATCCCCGGCACGACCGAAAAAGAAATGCCCGCCCGCGCGAGCGCCTGCAGCTCTTCACCGCCGCGGCCGAAAATGAACGGGTCGCCGCCCTTCAGCCGCACCACACGGCGCCCCCGGCGTGCATGCTCGATCAGCAGATCGTTGAGCGCGTCTTGAGAGATGCCGGCGCCGCCGGCGGCCTTGCCCACGCCAATCCGTTCGGCATCGCGACGGGCATAATCGAGCACCGCTGCCGGGACCAGCCGGTCGTACAGGATCACATCGGCGTCCTGCAGGGCGCGCAGTGCCTTCAAGGTCAATAGTTCCGGATCCCCCGGTCCGGCGCCCACCAGCGTCACCTGGCCGGCCTGCGCGTGAGCAACCGATCCCATGAGGCGCTGGGCGATGCGCCGCGCCCCACGCTCGTCGCCGTCGACAAACCGTCGTTCCGCGGGGCCATCCACGAGCATCTCGAAATAGCGGCGCCGCGCATCCGCGCTCGGGATTCTTCGCTGGACGGGCGCGCGCATGCCGGCGAGCCAGGAGGCCCAGAGGCCGATCCGCTTCGGAATCAGCGCTTCGAGCCGCTCGCGCAGCCGTCGGGCCAGAACCGGGGAGGTGCCGGCGCTCGAGACCGCGACGATCACCGGGTCGCGATCGATGATGGCCGGGACGATTACCCGCGACGCCTTGCGATCGTCCACCACGTTCACCGGAACCCCGCGCGCCTCGCACAGGCTCGCTATCCAGCGGTTCACCGCGCGCCGCGAGGTGGCCACGATCACGAGCCGCGCGCTGTTGAGATCCTCGGCCGCGAATTCGCGGACATGAACTTCGATCCTACCGGCGGCCGCGAGCTGCGCGAGCTCGGGCGCGACCTCTGGGGCCACCACTGCGATCGCCGCGTGGGCGCGCGCGAGCAGCTGCACCTTGCGCAATGCCACCGCGCCGGCCCCGACGACCAGTACTCGCTGACCCTTAAGATCGAAAAAGAGCGGAAAATAATCCACGCGCCATACCCGAATTGCCCGACAGGCCCCTGCCTGAGCGGAGTTTACGCCGCGATCCCGGGCTGGGCGCGGGCCGATCCGAACTATCGCTTATGAGCAAATGCCTTTTAGTGCTAGCCCTGCGGTTGCCGGCATGACGGCGCTCCGCCATCCTTGGCCGACATGATCGATCCAGCTGAAGCGCTGTCCGGATTCGCCGTCGGCGCTATCGTGGGTCTCACGGGCGTGGGCGGCGGCTCGTTGATGACCCCCTTGCTGGTGCTCCTCTTCGGGATTCATCCGGCTACCGCGGTCGGCACGGATCTGCTGCATGCCGCGATCACCAAGACGGGGGGCACCTATGTGCACGCGAAGCAGGGCCGCGTGGACTGGCGCATCACCGGCCTGCTGGCCTGCGGCAGTGTGCCGGCAGCCGTGGCCACGCTGTGGGCACTGCATGCAGTGACCGGGGGACTCGGCGACTCGAAGATCATCACCACCACACTCGGGGTCGCGCTCCTGCTCACGGCCGGCGTGCTCGTGCTGCGTTCGTGTCTGCGCCGGTGGTCGAAGACCCAAGGAATGGGGGTCACCCGCCATCCGGTGTTCACGGTGCTGACCGGCGTCGCTCTCGGCTTTCTGGTGTCGATTTCCTCGGTGGGCGCGGGGGCGCTGGGTGTTACGGCGCTTTTCTTCCTATATCCGCGGTTGAGTGCCGCGCGTGTCGTCGGTTCCGATCTGGCGCACGCAGTGCCGCTCACGCTGGTCGCGGGCTGCGGCCACTGGCTGTTCGGCACGGTCGACTGGGCGCTGCTCGGATCGCTCCTGGTGGGGTCGCTGCCTGGGATCTACATCGGCAGCCAATTCGCCGGTCGCATACCCGATCCGGCGCTGCGGATTCTCCTGGCGGCCATGCTGGTGGTGGTGGGAACCAAGCTGATTACCTTTTAGAACTACTCTTATACTGTCATCGTATGAAATTTCAGCAATTACGCTATCTCGTGGCCGTGCATGAGAACGGCCTCAACATCACGGCCGCCGCGCGGCAACTGCACACCTCGCAGCCGGGGGTGAGCCGGCAGCTCAAGTTGCTGGAGGAGGAGCTCGGATTCCAGCTGTTCGAGCGCGAGGGCAGGGCGCTCACCCGCACCACGGCGGCGGGAGAGGAGATCATTTCGCGTGCCGGCAGCATCTTGCGCGAGATGCAGAATATCCGCCGCACCTCCGCGGAGCTGCGCAAAGCCGATGGGGGCACGTTGTCCATCGCGACCACGCACACCCAGGCGCGTTACGTGCTGCCGCCGGTGATTCGCGAATTTCGCTCGAAGTATCCCAAGGTGCGGCTGCATCTGCACCAGGGCACCTCGGAGCAGATTGCCGAGATGGTCGCCCGCGACCGGGTCGACTTCGCGATTGCGACGGGGTCCGAGGAGCTGTTTCCGCATCTGGTGCGGCTGCCGGTGTACCGCTGGCATCGCGCCGTCATCGTGCCCAAAGGACATCCGCTGGCATCGGCCGGCAAATTGACGCTGAAGAAGCTCGCCGAGTATCCCATCGTCACCTATGTGTTCAGTTTCTCGGGACGCTCGTCGCTTCCGGCGTTGTTCGAGACCGCCGGCCTCTCGCTCGATGTGGCGCTGACGGCGCGCGATTCCGACGTCATCAAGACTTACGTGCGCATCGGGCTCGGCGTGGGCATCCTGGCAAGGCTCTCGATCGACCCGGTGCTCGATTCGGACCTCGTGGTGCTCGATGCGGCGCATCTATTCGAAGGACACACCACCTGGATCGGCTTTCGCCGCAGCGCGCTGCTGCGCGCCTACATGTACGACTTCATCGAGCTCCTGGCACCGCAGCTCACGCGCAAGCTGGTCCGCGAGGCGGAGAAATCCGAGACCCAGGAGGAGGTGGACCGGGTGCTGCACGGGCTCGCCGTGCCGCTCCGGGACAAGCCCTGACCCCTCGTCAAGAGCGCGTGAGCTTGGTTTTGAGCCCCAGGTCGTTCGAGGGCTGGTAGGCCGCCGAGAAGCTCGAGAGTGCTTCGGCCGCGCCCTGAAGCTCGCTATCCGGCAGCTCGAAACTGTTGAAGCCGCATCGGGCGAGAAAGAACACCTGATCCCTGCGGATCGCGCCGCGGGCGCGCAACTCACCGGTGAAGCCGAATCGTTCCCGCAGCAGACGGGCCTGGGTGTAGCCGCGGCCTTCGCTCGGACCCGGAAAATCCGCACCGGCCAGATCCAACCGGGCGAGATCGGGAACCAACCGTTCGACCTCATCGGCCGGGGCGAGCACGACACCGAGACGCCCGGAGCGCGCCAGCCAGCGTTCGCGCTCCGCTTGCCACTCGGCGAACGTGAGGATCAACGCCTCATCGTCGGAGAGCTCACCATCGCTCGTGACGTGCCAATCGTCCGCGACGATGGCGCCGTCACGCCACAGCCGTCGCGGCATACACCCTCTCCTTGAACGGCTTGACGCCGAGACGGCGCACGGTGTCGACGAAGCGCTCGTCCTCGCGCCGACGATCCACGTACACCTCCAAGAGCCGCGCGATGCTCTCGGCAACCTCGTGCTTCGGGACGGAGGGGCCGATGACGCTCCCGAGCGCCGCCTTCGCGCCTGCGGCGCCGCCGATCGTGATCTGGTACCACTCCTCGCCGCTCTTATCGACGCCGAGAATGCCGATATTGCCCACATGATGGTGTCCGCAGGCATTCATGCAGCCCGACATCTTGACCTCGATCTCGCCCAAGTCGTACATGTAGTCGTAATCGTCGAAGCGCTCATTGATCAGCTTCGCGACATCGATCGAGCCGGCATTGGCGAGACTGCAGAAGTCGAGGCCCGGGCAGCAGATCATGTCGGTCAAGGTGCCGATATTGGGTGTGGCCAAGTGAGCCTCGTCGAGTGCGCGCCACAGCTCGAACGCTTCGCCCTGTTCCACGTCGGCGAGCACCAGGTTCTGCGTGTGGGTCACACGCGCCTCGCCGAAACTGCAGCGGTCCGCGAGATCGGCGATCAGATCGAGCTGCGCGTCGGTGGCATCGCCCGGCGCCACCCCGGGCTTCTTCAGGGATATGTACACCGCGCGATAGCCGCTCACCTTGTGCGCGACGGTGTTGTAGCGGTACCAGGCCCGAAAAGCGGCGTGCTTGCCGGCGGCCGGCTCGATGTCCGGAAGACTGCGGTACGCGGGCGGCCGGAAAAAGCCGCGCATCCGCTCGACCTCGGATTCCTCGAGCTCGAGCCGGCCGTCCTTGATCAGCTGCCATTCTCTTTCCACGCGCCGTGTGAACTCCTCGAGCCCGAGCGAACGCACCAGGATCTTGATCCTCGCCTTGTGAATGTTGTCGCGCCGGCCCTCGCGGTTGTAGACGCGCAGCACCGCCTCCAGGTAGGACAAAAGATGCCTGCGGGGCAGGAACTCGCGGATCACCTGGCCGATCACCGGCGTGCGCCCGAGGCCCCCCCCGGCGAGAATGCGAAAGCCGCGCTCACCGTCGGCGCCCTTGACGATGTGCACGCCGATATCGTGCACCAGCGTCGCCGCGCGATCCTGATCCGGCGATCCGGTGACGGCGATCTTGAATTTCCGCGGCAGGTAAGTGAATTCAGGGTGGAAAGTCGACCACTGCCGGATGATTTCGCACCAGGGACGGGGATCCTCGAGCTCATCGGCGGCGACACCGGCCAAATGGTCCGAGGTGGTGTTACGGATGCAGTTGCCGCTGGTCTGGATCGCGTGCATCTCGACTTCGGCGAGCTCCGCCAGGATGTCCGGGACCTGCTCGAGGCGGGGCCAGTTGTACTGCAGATTCTGGCGCGTGGTGAAATGCCCGTAGCCGCGGTCGTAGCGCCGCGCGATCGAGGCGAGCGTGCGCAGCTGTGCAGACGACAGCAGACCGTATGGGATCGCCACTCGAAGCATCGGTGCATGGGTCTGGATATACAGCCCGTTGCGCAGACGCAGGTGACGAAACTCGTCCTCGCTCATTTCCCCGTCGAGGAAACGGCGCGTCTGATCCCTGAACTGCGCAACCCGCTCGCGGACCAGCGCGCGATCGATGGTGTCATAACGGTACATCGGCATACTTTAGCGGCCCCGCGACCGCCGCGCTAATAATCCCCGGGCATGGAGCTCATGCCTGGCGGTTGTTTGCGGTGCGCCGCCCGCGTCGCGCCCGCGCGACTGCGCCGCCCCTGCGAGATCCCGGTCCCACGTCTCGATCAGTTCCCAACTGGGGTCGGCAAAACGTGATTGGCTCGGCAGAGCCCAAGTCGGTTTGCGCGCAGCATTCCAGAGTCAACATAAGGTTTCACGAGTGGCCAAAGTTCTCGGGGCGACAAAGGATCTCACGGAAGTCGTGGTCTCGGCGGACACCTATCACGTCTCGCCCGAACCCATGCTTCTGATCGCCGATTTGAACGGCGCGCTGGCGCTTTGTCTGCATGACGAGGGACGCGGCGTGGGCGGCTTGTTGCACCTGAAATTCATGGGGGGCACCGGCCGCCCGAGCGATGTGACCGACAACACGCTGAGCTCCGTCCTGGTCGTCCTGGACCGGTTCAAGCGCGGCGTGCTCGGCAACGTCTCCAAGCGCGACGATGTTCAAGCACGCATCCTGGCCCATGCGCTGCCGCCGACCGGCGTCGACGAGCCGACCGCCTCGCTGGTCGATCTCATTCAAGCCGATTTCGCCGACGGCAAAATTTCCTGCGGGACGCAGACCGTGCGTCGCATCGAACCGCTGCGCGTCTGCTTCCAACCGTTCGAGGGCCGCGTTTGGATTTGCGGTCCCGATGATTTGCGCGCCGGCTGCGCCGGCTGTAAATCTAACCGCTCGGTCGCCTGACCTGGCTGCCCCCCAATCCCGTAGTCATTGTAAGCTTGCGCAAGGGCCGGTCCGGGACCGGCTCCTCAACAGAGGTGCGTCATGCGATGGGGCCTGGTGGTTTGCGTGTTTGCAATGGGCGGGTGCGCGAGCAATCAGCTCGCCTCGACGCCACCAGCGGGAGTCGACCTGAGCGGCCACTGGACCCTCAACCTGGCGGACAGCGACGACGCGCAGCGCCTCATGCAAAGCCAGATCGCGGCTGCGACCGCCGGCGTGAATGGGGGCGGCTCGACCAGTTCGGGCGGAGGCCGTCAACGAGGGCGCGGCGGCGGCATGGGCAGCGGTGCCGGTCCCATGGGGCCGATGATGCCGTCCGTGTCGGTGCTGGATGAGAGTTTGCGCTGGCCCGGTCGGGATCTGGCACTCGAGCAAACCCCCGACAGGATCACCTTCACCTCCGATGGAGGCATGAGGTTTTGCCGTCCAAGTGCAGGCAAAGGGGGCGGGCACCACCCACATTCCGGCGGCAAAGGGGCGGCACAAAGCCACGACATGCCCGCGCGCGGGCGTGGCGATGCACCCCCACCGCGCTGTGGCTGGGACGATCGTACCCTGGTGGTTCAATCCGGCGAGCCCGACGACGACAGGCCTCCCTACGAGCAGCGCTTCAGCGTATCGGACGACGGTGGGCGGCTGCTCGAAGTGGTGGAATTCAAGGGCGGCCGCTCGAACGGCTTCGTCGCGTCCCGTGAGTGGGACCGGGTGCAATAAAAAAGCCGGGCAGTGCCCGGCTTTCAAGTCCCCATGCCTATCGCGGCGGCGCTGTTATTTCGCGCTCCGGCGAATGATCGGTCTGTTTTACTTCCCCGACGATGCTTTGCGTTCGAGCAACACTCTAGCGTTGGGCGACTCCCGATACTAGTGCTTATATCGAAAAATTAAAAAATTAATGTACCTTAAAAGCAACAGATGGAACCGCCGCAGGGGAGTTAGCGGGGAAGAGCGCGGGAGCGGCGTTCCGATCGAGTATCCTTGATGCTTGATTGCAGCCGGGAGATCGTCGTGGCCAAGCTTTCCAAGTCCAAACCCCTGCCCCAGAGCGCGGTGCGCACGCGGCGCGCCTACTTCGACTGCCAATTCGGCCAACTGCACGTGCGCACCGCCTTTCCCACCACCGGCGGTTTCGACGAGGGTGTCACGCTGATCTGTCTTCACTCCCGGGAGGGCTCGAGCCGAAGTTTTGCGCGCTTGCTGCCCGAGATCGCGGGCGAGCGTTCCGTTTATGCGCCGGACTTGCCGGGCTTCGGCGAATCCGATCCGGCGCCCACCTTCGGCCACGCGGAGGCGGCCAAGGGCGTGTCGGATTTGGCGAACGATCTGCGCTTGAGGCAAATCGACTTGTTGGGCGTGCGCTTCGGCGCTGCAGTTGCCTTGGAGCTCGCCGTGGCGCGGCCGGAGCTGGTGCGGCGCCTGGTGCTGGTGGGCTCGCCGCCGCTCGATCGCATTCCCGCGGTCAAGCAGGCCTGCCTGATCGTGAAGACGAAAATCGATGAACCCGAGGAGACCCGGTGGGCCAACGGGGCGTTGCCCCATGCGCGCGTCGTCGAGATCGATGCTCCCGACCTCGTCGATTCGGACCCCAAGGCGTTCGCCGGGCGCATAGGGCCGTTTCTCTCGGGATGACGAGCACCGCGATCTCGTGAGATTGAACAAGTACATCAGCGAGACGGGCGCGTGCTCACGCCGCGAAGCCGATCAATGGATCGAAGCGGGGCGTGTCACCCTGAACGGGGTTCGGGCACAGCTGGGCCTCAAGGTGCAGCCCGACGACGAGGTTCGCGTCGACGGGGAACTCATCGGCGCCAAGAAAAAGCCGGTCTACATCGCCCTGAACAAGCCGGCCGGCATCACGTGCACGACCGAGTCTCACGTAAAAGACAACATCGTGGACTTCATCGGACATCCCGAACGGATTTTCCCCGTCGGACGCCTGGACAAGGACTCCGAAGGGCTGATCCTCCTCACCAACAACGGCGACATCGTCAACGAGATCCTGCGCTCCGAAAACGAACACGAGAAGGAGTATTTGGTCCAGCTCAACCGTCCGATCACGGATCTGTCGCTCACCATGCTCGCGGGCGGTGTGAAGATCATGGGCGTGATGACCAACCCCTGCAGGGTGACGCGCGTCGGGCGCGACGGCTTGCGCATCATTCTGACTCAAGGGTTGAACCGGCAGATCCGCCGGATGTGTTCCGCGCTCGGCTACCGCGTGGAGCGGCTGCGGCGGGTGCGGATCATCAATATCGACTTGGGCGACCTGCCGCCGGGCGAGTGGCGGTATCTGTCGGAGGCGGAAGTCGCCGGTTTGAATGCCGGCGGGATCAGGTCGAGCGCAGCGCGGTCGCCGACACCCCCTCAGTCCAACGGCGGGCCGTCGCCGTCCGCCAATCCGGATCGTGCGCCCGCGCCGCGAACCATCGAAAAAAATCCTCGCCCCCATGGGCCGCCGTCCAGTAAGAGTGAGAGAAAAGCACCCCCCCGGTCGTCGACTCGACGGTGAAGCGGCGCCTCAAGCCGAAGCTTGCTACGCCTCGCGTGCATTTGATACGGGGTGAGTTTTCCGACAGGGCGAACTGATCGGGACCCACCTGCAACCGCAGGCGGCCGCCATGGCCGTAGACGCAGATGTTGGGTTGGCCCGCGCGAATCAGCGCAACTCCATGCACCAGCGACGGTGGCGTGTCGTGAGCGGTCCACGTGCCGCCCAGAATGTGCCATTGCAGGATCATGCTGTGGCGCCGAAAATCGACCACCGAAACCGTACCGCCGTTATCCGGCGACAGTCCCCGACCCTGGGCTTTGCGCGTCATTTGGTTTCGCGATTTGGCAATCCTGCGAATGTGCTTTCGACGATCCCAGCCGTCAAGAGCTGGGGCAACACCACCGGCTCACCCGCCCCCGGCTTCGAATTGTAGACGACGTAAAGGGGCACGCCGGCCCGGCCGAAATCCGCAAGCGCCTTGGTGATTGCGGCGTCGCGGTTGGTCCAATCGCCTTTCATCAGCGTGACGCCCTTGCCGTGGAAGACGCGTTGAACGTTCGGATCTGCAAACGCATTGCGTTCGTTTACCAGGCACGTGAGGCACCAGCTGGCGGTGAAGTTGACGAGGAGCGGGACTCCCCGGGCGCGCAGTTCGGCGACGCGCGCGGGATCGTAGGGCTGCCACTCTTCGGGGGATTCTCCGGCCACCGACGATTGCGGGGCGGCGGCCGCGGCGACATCCGCGAATCGTACCGGCAGCACGATGGCCGCCACCACGGCTGCGAGCGCGGTCGACAGCGCGGCCAGCCGGCCACCTACGGAGATCCCCTTGGATTTTTGATACGCCCAGGCGGCCAACCCGACCAGGATGGCTCCGGCCAAAGCCGCGCCCAATCCGAGCGAGGAAGTCTGTTGCGCCAGCACCCAAAGCAGCCATGCGGCGGAGGCATACATGGGGAACGCAAATATCTGCTTCAGCGTGTCCATCCACGCGCCCGGCTTGGGCAGCGCTCGGCGCATCCACGGAGCAATCGACAGCAGCAGATAGGGAAGAGACAGCCCGAGCCCCAGGGCGGCGAAGATGCTGAGCGCGACGATCGGCGATTGGGTAAGCGCCGCACCGACCGCGGCGGCCATGAACGGTGCCGTACACGGCGTCGCCACCAGCGTCGTCAGGACACCGGTGAAAAAGGAGGCCCGGTAACTGTCGCCTTGAGTCAGCGCATCGCCGACCCCCGCGAGGCCGCCGCCCACTTCGAAGACGCCGGACAGATTCAAACCGACGGCCAGCAGCAGATACATCATCAGCGTCACGAACAACGGTGATTGCAGCTGAAATCCCCAGCCGATCTGTTCGCCGCCTGCCCGCAGCGCCAGCAGCACCGCGGCGAGCGTGAGCATGGATGCGATGACGCCGCCGGCAAAGACCAATCCCTTGGTGCGCACGGCCGCAGGATGCTTTTTCGCCTGTTCCACCAAGCCGATGGCCTTGATGGAAAGCACGGGAAATACGCAGGGCATCAAGTTCAAAATGAGGCCGCCGAGCACTGCGAGCAGCAGGAGCACGGGTAGAGCCATCGGCTTCTCAGGCGCGGCGCCGGTTGCGGCTGCGCCCGCGCCCGCGTGTATCGGGACGAATCGTGGAGCCGTCGGGACGCTGGATGCCGCGGCGGCGGCGCCCGGAGCGAGAGCAGCGCCGATTTCGATGGGTACCCCGATGGTGTCGCCTCCGCTCTCCTCCGTGGCGATGAGCACGCCGCGAACCTCCCCGGCTTTGGGAGGCTGGTAGCCGAGCTTCATGGAAAGCTCGATCGATGCGTCCTTGCGGATCAGCGTCTGCGGCGCGGCGTACTCGATGACCCCGTCCTCGTAAGGATAGAAGGCGAGCGATTTGACCCGGGTCAGCGCGGCGCCCCAGTCCCTGCCGAGCGTGAGCACCAGCCGGCCCTCATCGATCCTCGCCGCGCTCGCCGCCGGCGCGCCGCCCGGCAAATCGGCGCGCGCCGCGGCGAACAACGGCGCAACGGCGGGATCCGCGGCTCCTCCGCCGGCCGCCACCGGCAATTGAAGATGCAGGTCGGCGCTCCCCGGAATACAGACATCCGCGCAGACCAGCCAGCTGGCTTTGGCGGTGAGATCGAGCGGCGCGCCGGCCTTCAGACCGGGAGCCGCGGTGAGCTTGACCAGGTGCATGGCGTGCTTCGCATAGCCATAATTGACCAGCGGAGCGACCTCGAAGCGATGCGGCGTGGACCAGACGATGTCCCCGGCGGTCAAGCCCGCGGGCACAGACCACGCCAGCTGGGTTGCCTGGCCGGAGTCGCCGGGATTTCGCCAATAGGTGTGCCAGCCGTCGCGGATGTCCAGCTCGAGCGCCACCCAGACCGATTGGCCGGGCGCGATGGCGTCGTTCTCGCTGATCAATCGCGCCTTGACGTTGTCGGTGGAGACGGAGTTCCCCGCCAGCGCATGAGCCACGGGCGACAGGGCGATGCAGGCGATCAGCCAGCAGCAAGCGAAGAGGAGCCTCGTGGACCGCGATTTCAGCGTGCGCATGACGACATGTTACCCAATTAAGCAACCGCCTTTAGCACCGAGATCGCCCGCCACTGTGCAACGCCTCACAGTTTGGCGCCGTTTCGGCCCGGAATAGCCCCCGCGATCCGCCTTGAGCTAATGTAGCCGTCCCCAAACAGAAGCAGCCCATGCAAGAAAGTTACGTAGAAAAAATACTCAAAGCCAAGGTCTACGACGTAGCCATCGAGACCTCGCTGGAGGCTGCGCCGCGTCTCTCGAGACGCCTCAACAACCGCGTTCTCTTCAAACGAGAAGACCTCCAGCCGGTGTTTTCGTTCAAAATTCGCGGCGCGTACAACAAGATCGCCCAGCTCTCGGAAACGGCGGCGCAGCGCGGGGTGATTTGCGCCTCGGCGGGCAATCATGCCCAAGGCGTCGCGCTCGGTGCGCGCACGCGCGGCATCCGCGCGGTGATCGTGATGCCGCTCACGACCCCCGACATCAAGGTGCAGGCGGTCGCCGAGCTCGGCGCCGAGATCGTCCTGCATGGCGACGACTACGATGAGGCCTTCGAACGCGCCACGGAGATCGGCCGCGAGCGCGGATTGGTCTTCGTGCATCCGTTCGACGATCCCGACGTGATTGCGGGGCAGGGCACGATCGCCATGGAGATCCTTCGCCAGTGGCATGGCGACGACATTCATGCCATTTTCGTCCCCGTAGGCGGCGGCGGCCTGATTGGCGGCATCGCGGCGTACGCCAAATCGCTCTACCCGCGCATCAAGATCATCGGAGTCGAACCGGAGGATGCGGCGGGCATGTACGAGTCGCTGCGCGCCGGAAAACGGGTCACGCTCGATCGCGTCGGCATCTTCGCCGACGGCGTCGCGGTGCGAAAGGTGGGCGAGGAGCCGTTCAAGCTCGCCCGACAGTACGTCGACGAAATTCTTCTCGTGACCACGGATCAGATCTGCGCGGCCATCCAGGACATCTTCCAGGACACCCGCTCGATCGCCGAGCCTGCGGGCGCGCTGGCGGTCGCCGGCATCAAGAAATACGTGGCACGCGAGGGTTGCGCCGAGCGGACCCTGGTGGCGATCAACGGCGGGGCGAACATGAACTTCGACCGGCTGCGCTACGTGGCCGAGCGGGCGGACCTGGGCGCGCAGCGCGAGGCGTTGCTGGCGGTGGAGATACCCGAGGTGCCGGGCTCATTCTTGAGGTTCTGCGAGCTGCTCGGCAAACGCAGCGTGACCGAATTCGACTATCGATTTCAGGAATCCAAAACGGCGCAGCTGTTCGTCGGTCTGGCCCTGAACCAGGGGCGGACCGAGCGCGCCTCGGTCATCAGCATGCTGAGCGAGGCGGGGTTCGCAGTGCACGACATGACCGACAACGAGACGGCAAAACTGCACGTGCGCTACATGATCGGCGGCCACGCGCGAAATCTGACGGACGAGCGGCTGTATCGGTTCGAATTCCCGGAACGGCCGGGAGCGCTGCTAAAATTTTTGCAGGCGGTCGGGCCGAAGTGGAACATCAGCCTGTTCCACTATCGAAATCATGGCGCGGATTACGGGCGCGTGCTCGCCGGGATTCAAGTGCCGGCGGAAACCCTGGCGGACTTTCTATTGCACCTCAATGAGCTGCAGTACGCCTATACGGACGAGACGGGGAATCCGGCGTACAAGATTTTCTTGAGTCCCTGAGCTGCCCTCCGTCCTCAAGGCGCGCTCGGCGCAGGTGTATGCGCATCGGCAGTCGGCGGGGAAGCCGAGGCGCGCACGCTTACCCACCAGGCCTGGGCACGCCGCACTGAAGGGTCGTCCGCGCCCCGCGCGGCCAATAGGATCGGCACGGCTGCCGCGAGTTCATCGGCGGCCTCGCGGCGGCGGCCCAAGCGCGACAACGCATAGGCATGAATGGCATGGGCCTGCGCCAGCGGCGGGTGCGATGCGGGAAAGCCGGCGCTCCAGATCGCCACCGATTGCTCGCTCAACGGGAGTGCTTCCTGCGGCCGCCCGGTGTCGACCAGGAGCCGGGCCAGGTGCATCAGTGCGGCTGCGCGATAGGGATGACTACGTGGGAGGGACTTGTCGTAACTCGCGAGCGCTTCGCGGAATTGACTCTCGGCCTCACGAAATTGCCCCTCATCGTGCAGCGCCATGGCAAGGCTTACGCGCGCGTAGCCGACGTTGAAATTGTCGGCGCCCCACACCTTGAGCGCCACATCCAGCGCATTTCTCAGCAGCGGCTCCGCTTCGGTCAGCCGACCCTCGCGCTCGAGCAGCAGCGCGTAATTTCCCTGGGCGGCCGCGGTCTCGGGGTGTTGGTCGCCGAAGGCGCGCTCCTCGCTGTCGATCGCCTCCCGGTACAAGCTTTCCGCGCGCTTCAGATCGCCCATGTTCTGCGCAACGATCGCCAGATTATGAAGATGGGAGGCGACCCGCGGGTGATCGTTGCCCAGGATGTCACGGTCGATGGTCAGGGCTCTTTCGTAGGTTTGCTTGGCAAGCAGCCACTGTTGCTCGCGCTCGTAGTCCTGCGCCAGATCGTCCAGCAAGCGTGCGATCTCCGTGGGCGGCGCCTGCGCGTTCTCGAGGATGTCGAGCGCGCGCTTGTACAGATCGATCGCGCCACCGGCGTTTCCCTGCAGATGTCTGAGCTGCCCGAGCACCCACAACGCCCGGCCGGACTCGAGGTCGCTCGCGCCGAACTCGCGCTGGGACAGGCGCAATGCCTCCTGCAGCGGCACCTCCGCCTCCTGCAGATTGCCGCCCTCGAAGAGCACCCTGCCCAATTCGAGCAGCGTATCGACACGCGATTTCTCCTTCGATTGCGGCTGCAACGCCAACGACTCCCGCAGGATCGGCACGGCATCCTGATACTGACCCAGGCTGTCGTATACCGAGCCCACCGTCGCGAGCAGTGCGGCCTTGGTGGCCGGTTGGTCCTTGAAGGCCTCGCGCAAGCGTTTCGTGCTCGAGTCGAGCAGCTCCCGTGCGGTCACCCGGTTGCCGCGGTTCACCTGCGGATCGGACAGCTTGAACAGATCGACCAGAAACGTCGAAACCTCCTCGGCCCGCGCCCGCTCGTGCTCGGCGGCCTCGCGCTGCTCCGCGACCCGATCGCGCTCCGCGGCGATGCGCAACGACTGCACGTAGGTCGTGACCGTGAACGCCAGAACCATGAAGAACACCGAGATGCCGGCGGCGACCGGCAGCCAGTGGCGCTTGACGAACTTGGTGCTCCGGTACGAGAGGGTATCCTTGCGCGCAATGACCGGCTTGCCCTGCAAATAACGGCGGATGTCGCCCGCGAGCTGCTCGGCCGAACCGTAGCGGCGTTCCGGCTCCTTGCGCATCGCCATACCGATGATGTTGTCCAGATCGCCCTCGAGCGTGCGACGGAGCTTTCGGACGTGGGTGGCGCGAGCCTCCGAGATGGTGTGCGCCTGCATGGAATCGCCGTCCGGAACCGCCTGGCTCGGCAGCGGGGGAGCGGTTTCGCAAATGGCGCGCTCGATATCCACGAGGCGCACGGATCCGATCACGAAGGGGCCGACGCCCGCCAGAAGCCGATAGAGCAGCACGCCCAGGACATAGACATCGCTCGCCGTGGTGATCGGCTGTCCCCGTACCTGCTCCGGGCTCGCGTGGTCTGGGGTCATGATGCGAAGGTCGGCGCGGGTGACCGCGAGCGTGTGTTGGCCCAGCTGCCGCTCGTCGAGGAGCTTTGCGATGCCGAAGTCCAGGAGCTTGGGCACGCCGGCGGGGGTCACCAGGATGTTCGAGGGCTTCAGATCCCGGTGCACGATCAGGTTTTGATGAGCGTAATGCACCGCGGCGCATACCTTGACGAAAAGCTCGAGCCGCGCCGGTATATCGAGCTGATGGGTGTCGCAGAAGGAATCGATCGGCACGCCGTCGATGTAGTCCATGACCAGGTAGGCGGTTCCATCCGGCAGGGTTCCCCCGTCCAGCAGGTGCGCGATGTTGGGGTGGTCGAGCTGCGCGAGGATCTGGCGCTCGATCTTGAGGCGCGACTGTATGGCGCGGCTGAACGCTCCGCCGTGCACGACCTTGATGGCGACCTTCTGCTCGAACTCGGCATCGGCGCGTTCCGCCAGAAAAACCTCGCCCATGCCGCCGACGCCCAAGGTGCTGAGGACCCGGTAGGGTCCGATACGCTCTCCCTTCATGCGCGAAAGCATGCTCCCATGCCCGGTGCGGCGGCAAACCCGGCGCAAGCTTGCGACACGGGCCTGCGAGCGTGTATGAGGTATCCTCGACGGCACATTTCGAGGAGTTTATTTATGCCTAACGACACTAACCCCAGCAATCCCAAGGAACCCGGCTCCGGTGCGGGTGCGGGTGCGGGCGCGGGCGCGGGCGCGGGCGCGGGCTCAAGCTCAGGCGCGGGCTCGGCTTCGAGCTCCCCCAAGGCCAAGGGATCCACGGGAGGGACGACGCCGGACAATAACGACAAGCCTCCGCAGGCACAGATCGTGGCCGCCGCCGCCGTCGGCGGGTTGGTAGGCGGCCTCGTGGGCGCGCTCATCGGCAGCAGTCTGCGTTCCTGATTGACGCCGCCGGCCCCCTATGAGGTGCTGCGCCCGGCGCGGCATGAGACGATTCGTGTCCGCGGACTCGATGTTCACCTGAGGTGCTGGGGGCCCAAGGCCGCCGACGGGGAGCCCCCGATCATTTTGCTGCACGGCTTTCAGGACACCGGCGACACGTTCCAGTTTTTGGTGGATGAGTTCGGGCGCGATCGACCGCTTGCGGCCATCGACTGGCGCGGATTTGGAAGAAGCGGCTGGGCTCGGGATGGTTACTGGTTCCCCGATTATCTGGCGGATCTGGATCAATGGCTCGATCTGGTGAGTCCGGATCGGCCGGTGCGCCTCATCGGTCACAGCATGGGCGGCAATGTGGGGAGTTTGTATGCAGGACTGCGGCCCGAGCGCGTGCGCTGCCTCGTCAACCTAGAAGGTTTCGGCCTGCCGCGCACTTCGCCGGAGCGGGCGCCGGCGCGGCTCATCGAGTGGCTGGATCAGATCAAGACCGTACCGCCGCTCAGAACTTACGACTCCTTCGAACATCTCGCGTCCATCATCCAGTTCCGCTATCCGCGATTCGGCGAGGTGCGTTCACGATTCATCGCCGCCGCTTGGGGTAAGATTGAAAGCGATGGGCGTGTTCATCTGCTGGGCGATGCGCGGCACCGCTGGGTCAATCCGCTGCTCTACAAACGCGAGGATGCGGAGGCCATGTGGCGCGCCGTGCGGGCACCCATGCTGATGGTGCTGGGCGAGAAATCCGATTATCTCGCGAAGCTCGGAGAAGACGGGACGGATGAGGCATGGCGCGCGATGGTGCGCCATATCGAGATCGTTCACATTGCCGAGGCGGGCCACATGCTGCACATCGAACGGCCGGAAGCGATCGCCCCGCTGATCGAGCGCTTCCTGGACGAGCACGCTGACTGAACGGATTGGCGACCTTCGAGGCTCCCTTTGGCACTCACCCGTCGATTGTTTCCCACCCGATTCGGACAGCTGCACGTACGCAGTACGGAGGGCAAGGGCGTTCCGGTCGTGCTGCTGCATCCTTCGCCGCGCTCGGGCGAGATGTGGGAGGCACTGCAAGATCGGTTGACGCGTCCGACCTATGCGCCTGACCGCCTCGGCTATGGCTTCTCCGATGCGCCTCCCTGGGCGCTCTCGTTGGAACAATATGCACAGTGCACCGTGGATGCGCTCGAGGCCGCGGGAGTGCCGGGCCAGTTCGACGTGCTGGGCGTCCATGTGGGCTCGGCGGAAGCGGTTGAAATCGCGCATCAGGCACCCTCTCAAGTGAGGCGCATGATTGCGGTCGGCATGCCGCTCCTCACCGTCGAAGAGCAGCAGCGGCAAATGGAAAAGTACAGTGAGCAGCCGTTGAAGCCCGCCGCCGAAGGGGGCCACGTGCTGGCCGCCTGGCGCGGTTGTTTCGCTTTTCGTCAGCCGCCGTACGACCTCGCCGATGCGCATCGGCGGTTCATCGAGCACTTGCTGGCCGCCAACCCGGGCGCTGCATTGCGCGCCGCGAGCGGCTATCCGATGGAAAAAAAGCTCAAGAGCCTGCGCCCGCCCCTGACGGTGTTCGCACCCCACGACGACCTCCTGGAGCAAACCCAGCGGGTAAGGCCCCTGCTGAAGGCGGACGCGGCGTACGTGGACCTGCCGGACCTCGGCATCGATCTCTTCCATACGGCCACGGACCGGATGGCGGAGCTCATCAACCGATACCTGCCGGGCTGAGATCCGAGCATGCACCGAAGCTTGAACCTGCCCGAGATCTTTCTGCTGATCTCGCTCGCGATGATCGCCGTCGAGGCGGCGTTCGCGCAGTGGTCCATCGTGAAGGCCCGGTACCACGTGAAGGACACGGCGGCGTCGCTCGGCATGCAGGTCGGGAACATCGTCATGAATCTCGGCATGGCGGGCGTCGTGTTCGCCGGGCTGACGGCCGCCTACGACCACCGGTGGCTCGAGCTCTCGCCGTCCTCGCCCTGGGCATGGGCCGCATTGTTCGTGCTCGACGACTTCACGTACTACTGGTTTCATCGCATCAGCCACGAGTGCCGCTTCTGGTGGGCCGCCCACGTCAATCATCACTCCTCGCAGGAGTACAATTTGTCGACCGCTGTCCGCCAGTCCTGGACCAGCGTCATCGTCGGCACCTGGACACCCTGGATTCCGCTCGCATTTCTCGGCTTTCCACCCACCATGATTCTTGCCGAGCAGGGCTTCAACCTGTTCTATCAATTCTGGATTCACACGGAAGCCGTCGGGCGCATGCCGCGTTGGTTCGAGTATCTGTTCAACACGCCGTCGCATCATCGCGTGCATCATGCATCGAATCCGCGTTATCTCGACCGCAACTACGCCGGAGTGCTCATGGTGTGGGACCGCCTGTTCGGCACCTTCGCCGGGGAGTGCGAGGAGGAGCCGCCGCGCTACGGCATCGTGAAGAACATCGACACCTTCAATCCCGTGCGCATCGCGTTCCACGAGTGGACGTCGATCGCACGCGATCTGACCGCCGCGCGGTCGTGGCGCGAGGCGGTCGGGTTGCTGTTCGGGCCGCCTGGCTGGCGCGCAGACGGCAAGGGGCTGACCTCGGCGAATATTCGAAGCGAGTGGAGGGTACGACACCATGCAGATTGAACCCAAGCTGACCGGGCTTTCCGGGAACGAGATCTATTGCATGCGGCTCAAGGGCCTGACGCCGAGCGGCGTGGTCATCGGCAACAGCATCCAATCCATGGGATTTCTCGGCGGGGTGCGTTCCGCGTTTCGCGGGATCGTCGGCGGAGAGATTCCCGATGTCACGGGAATGATCCGCGCGGGACGCGAGGCCGCGTTCGAGCGCATGCGGGCGGAAGCCAAGCGCGAGGGTGTGCACGGCGTGGTCGGCGTCACTTCGGAGCTGCGGAGCCTGGGCGGCAACTCGGAGTTCCTGTTCGTCGGCTCCGGGGTGAGCGGAGCGCCCGGTGCGGCAGCGTTCACCAGCGCGGGCGACGCGCAGGAGCTCTACTGTCACATGGATGCGGGCTATGAGCCGCGCGAGTTCGTGTTCGGCAACATCGCCTATTCCGTGGGAGCGGTGGGCGGGATCGCCGGGACGCTGAAAACCCTGGTGAGAGGGGAGATCAAGGAGTTCAGCGACGTGTTCAACGAGACGCGGCACCATGCGCTCGAGCGCGTGGTGAGCCACGCCAAGACCGCAGGCGCGAACGCCGTGGTGGGCATCCGCACCAGCGTCATGCACTTCGCCGGCTTTCATGAGATGTACATGGCAGGTACCGCGGCCTCGCACCCGGCGTTGCCCGCCGAATTCGCCGCCTCGCCCGCCACGAGCGATCTGACCGGCGAGGAGCTCTGGGGCATGACGCAGCTCGGCTACATACCGCTGAAGCTGCTGATTTCCACGTCCGTGTATTCCTTGGGCGCGATCGGCGGCATCAAGGCGGCGTTTCAGAGCTTCGTGAAGGGTGAAATCCCGGATTTGACCACCTTGATCTACGACGCGCGCGAGCAGGTGTTCGACCGGCTGAAGCGCGAAGCGGCCGCGCTCGGGGCAGAGGAGGTCGTGGGCATCAAGACTTACATCATCGAACTCGGAACGAGCCTGGTCGAGATCTTTTCGGTCGGTACCGCGGTGCGCAAGCTCCCGGGTGTCGGCGTGCAGACGGCGAGTCTGCCTGCGCAGGCGATCATCCGGGACAAGGACACCTGGCTCAGCGGTTCGGGCGGCTTCGATCTGCAATCGACACGCGCCGGAGGCTGAGGGAGCGACGCCATGACTCGACCGCCACTGCCGCCATTCGATGCCGCCACCGCCGCTCAGAAAGTGCGCATGGCGGAGGATGCGTGGAATTCGCGCGACCCGGCGCGCGTTGCCCTCGCCTATACAAAGGACAGCCGCTGGCGCAATCGCGCCGAGTTCGTCGAGGGCCGCGACGCCATCCAGGCCTTTTTGGTGCGCAAATGGGCGCGCGAGCTCGACTACCGACTCATCAAGGAACTGTGGGCGTTCCGCGAGAACCGCATCGCGGTCAGATTCGCCTATGAATGGCGTGACGACAGCGGTCACTGGTTTCGCAGTTACGGAAACGAGAACTGGGAGTTCGACGACGCGGGCCTCATGCGGTTGCGCATCGCGAGTATCAACGATCTGCCGATTGCAGAGGCGGAGCGCAAGTACCACTGGGTCCTGGGCCGGCGCCCGGACGACCACCCCTCATTGAGCGCGCTCGGTCTTTAGCGCGCCAGCGAGGATGAGTTCTTGAGCTCCGCGTTGATTCCGGGCGGATTCGCTCTGTTCCGCCGGCGCGCTTTCAGCTTTTATCTGGGCGCGAGACTGTTCTCCGCGCTCGCCGCACAGATGATCATCATCGCGGTGGGCTGGCAGGTGTACCACCTGACCGGCAGGGTTCTGGATCTGGGCTTCGTCGGGCTGTCGCAATTCCTGCCGTTCCTGTGCCTGTCGCTATTCGCCGGGCATGCCGCCGACCGCTACGACCGGCGGCGCATCATCCTGTGCTGTCTGACTGTCTTTCTCATTTGCGCGCTGCTGCTTTTGAACTTTGCCCGGCGCGGGAGCGGCAGCGTATTGCCGATATTCGCCGTGCTCGCGCTGCTCGGCATCGCGCGCGCGTTCATGATGCCAGCCTCGCAATCCTTCCTCCCCAATATCGTGCCGCTGGCCGTGCTCGGCGACGCCGTGGCCATCAACTCCTCGGCCTTCCAATTGGCGAACATCGTGGGACCGAGCCTCGGCGGACTGGTTTACGCCTATGGCGAATCCTCGAGATCGGCACCCGGCGGCGCACAATGGGTTTACGGCGGTGCAGCCGGATTGTTGGCTGGAGCGGTCTTGATGCTGCTCCTGGTCAACAGCCCCCGCGGAGCGGCGGGCGGCCGGGTCCGCTTCTCGTGGGGACATTTGCTCGAGGGATTACGCTTCACCTGGCACCGCAAAACGGTATTGGGTGCCATTTCCCTGGATCTTTTTGCGGTACTGTTCGGGGGTGCTTCGGCGCTCCTGCCCGCCTTCACCCGGGACGTGCTGCATGCGGGGCCGGACGTTTTCGGCTATCTGCGCGCGGCGCCCGGCGTGGGCGCCGTGGCGATGGCAATCTTGCTCGCGCTACAGCCGATCACCCGCCGTGTCGGGGTTTATATGTTCGGGGGCGTCGCCATATTCGGAGTGGCGACCATGGTTTTCGGGCTGACACAGCATGTCTGGATCGCCCTGACGGCACTGTCGCTGATGGGCGCGGGCGACATGGTCAGTGTTTACGTACGCGGGCTTCTGGTACAGCTGGAAACCCCCGATGCCATCCGGGGGCGGGTGAGCGCGGTGAGCTCGATCGCGATCGGCGCCTCCAACGAGCTCGGGGAATTCGAATCCGGGACCACCGCCGCCTTGTTTGGGCTGGTTCCGGCGATCGTTCTCGGCGGCGTAGTAACATTGACGGTGGCGGTGCTTTGGGCGAAGGTCTTTTTTCCCATGTTGTGGCGATTGCAGACTTTCCAGCAACTCAAGGATCACGAAACGAATGGCACAGCACGGACCTCATGACAGTCACGAAGCCCACGGCGTCGGGGATCATGGTGACCATGACCATGACCATGACCACGCGCACGGCCATTCCCACGGATTGACCGCCGACGCGGTAACCGTGCGGATGATGATCGTGATGATCCTCAATCTGTCGTTCGTGGCGATCGAGAGCACGTTCGGATTCATGTCCAACTCGGTCGCGCTGATCGCCGACGCGGGGCATAACTTCGGGGATGTGCTCGGGCTGCTATGCGCTTGCACCGCCGTGTATCTCGGGCGCAAGCCTCCGGGCGGGAAATTCACCTACGGGCTGGGACGCTCCTCGGTGCTCGCCGCACTGGTGAACGCCGTGCTCTTGCTGGTAGCTTGCGGTGCGATCGCCTGGGAAGCGGTGGGACGCATCGCATCGCCTCCGCACGTGGCGGGCGGCACGGTCGTCGGCGTGGCCGCGGTCGGCATCGTGCTGAACGGCGTGAGCGCCTGGCTCCTGCACGGCGGCAGCCATGACGACTTGAACCGACGCAGCGCCTACCTGCACATGCTGGGCGATGCGGCTGTCTCCGCGGGCGTACTGGTGTCCGGCGGCATCATCCTGTTCACCGGTTGGAGCTGGCTCGACCCGGCGGTCAGTTTGCTGATCGTCGCCGTGATCCTGCTCAGCACCTGGAGGCTGCTGCGCGACTCGCTGCATCTGTCGCTCGATGGCGTTCCGGCCAGCGTCAACTCGACCGACGTGATGTCGTATCTGGCCCACCAACGGGGCGTTACCGACGTGCACGACCTTCACATCTGGGCGCTGTCCACGACGAGTGTGGCGTTGACTGCGCACCTGGTGGTGCCGGACCGGGATGCGGACGAGGCGCTCCTGGGTGCTCTGACCCCGAACCTCAAGAAGCGGTTTCGCATCGACCACGCGACATTACAGATCGAACGCGACCGCTGCGATCACGGTTGCGCCTCGTAGGCGGTGAGTGCCGACGTGCGACTCAACGGACGCGAACACCCTCGATCGCGCCGAGGGCGCTGTACATCTCGGGCGTGATCCCGGATCCGATGTCCTGTGTTTGCAGGCTGACGACCGAGTGACCGACCAGCACGCAATACATGATGCCGATCGTCGCATGCCCACCCACGTTGCCGGTCCAGCGCACGCGCGCGGTCGGTAAACCGGCCAGTGTCACCTGCGTGAACTCGCTGAACTCGAAGTGCCCGAGCCGCTGCCCCATCCCCTTGAGGAACTCCATCAGATAGTGGCTCGCCGCCTGGATGCGCTCCGACGGTGCGATTGCATCGAGCGAGGAACCCACGTCGATCGCCGATACCTGCAGCAAAGTGCCGCCGTCGGACGCCGGCCTGCGCTTGACCCAAGCGATGGTCACGCCGCCGTTCTCATCGCTCTTGATCGGTCCATCGAATCCCTGCGGAACGGAGATCACGAGCGGGCCCGCGTCGGTGCAGAAGGCGGGACCGCAGGGGAATACCAGCGACAGGCAAAGCCACAGAAGTCCCATGGGCGTGCGCAATCGGGTCATCGGGGACGCACCCGGCGAGTCGCCTGCGCGGAGTGCGGGTCCTCGGGCCAGTGGTGTTTCGGATACCGGCCCTTCAGGTCCTTTCGGACCTCGTGATATCCCCGGCTCCAGAAACTCACGAGATCGCGCGTAATCTGAACCGGCCGGCCGGCCGGTGAGAGCAGCTTCAGCAACAGCGGGAGCCTGCCGGCCGCGACGGCAGGCGTGTCGCGAAGACCGAAAACTTCCTGAAGACGAACCGACAAGGTGGGTACCGCGCCGTCCAGATAATCGATCGGAATTCGAGAGCCGCTAGGCACCACGAAATGCGTGGGTGCCTCGCGCTCCAGTATGGCGTTCTGTGCATAGGTCAATCGCGCATGCAGGGCATTGCTCAAATCCATGCGGGCAAAATGCTCCCGGCGGACGAGACCCTCCATCCACGGAGGCGCCCATTCGCCGAGCGTCGAGAGCAGCGCCTCCTCGCTCAAGTCGGGCCAGGTGTCCGCGCAGGGGACGGCGTGGGCGCGCATCAGCGCCACCCGCGCCTGCCATTGTTTGAGCTCCTTCGACCATGGCAGCACACCGAGCCCGAGGCTGCGCAAACCCTCGAGCGCCGCGCGCTGCACCGCCTCTCGGTCTGGCGCCCGCGTTTCTTCGCTGTCGAGAACCAGCGCGCCCAGGCGGTGTTCGCGGCGGGCGCGCACCGCTTGCTCGCGCACGTCCCAGACGATCTGCTCGTGCACCTCGATTTGCGAATCGAAGTGACGCGCCAGATCGGCGCGCTCCAAGGGAGCGGCGCGAAAAATCCGCGCCTCACGCTCCGCTCCGTCGAGCTCAGCCGCCACGATGAATTCCGCTTTCGCGAGCGCCTGCGGCTCGGCGAAGCGGGCCCCGCGGCCGTTCGCCAGCAAGTATCGTCCGGCCGCGTCGCGCGCGCGGCCGATCCGGTCCGGATAAGCAAATGCGGCCAAAAGGCCCGTTGGATCGCCCCGCGGATCCTCCGTGGGAGAGCCCGCATCCACTCCCCCCAGGGTGCGCCGCCAGTTGGCGGCGCTGCGCGCCGCCTCGCGCAACGCCCGGGCGTCGACGGTCAAGCCGGATGATAACGATCCCGTATCGCCATGAAGGACGCTCATGCGCAGCCGCAAATCCACGTCTCGCGCGCCGGGAGCGGCTCGCAGCAGGTCGCGCTCGCTCAAGATCGCCGCCAGGTCGCAGGCGAGGCGCGGCACGCCGAGTTCGCGCCCCTTGGCGAGCATATGCGCGAGACGCGGGTGCACGCCGAAGCCGGTCAATTGACGGCCGTGAGCCGTAATGTGATTTTTTTCATCGATGGCCTCCAGCGAGCACAGCAGGTCGCGGGCCTGCGCCAGAGGCGCCGCCGGCGGCGGATCCAGCCAGCGCAGCCGAGCGGCATCGGCCGCGCCCCAGAGGCTGAGCTCGAGCGCCAGAGGAGCGAGATCCGCGGTCAGGATTTCGGGCGGCGTGTGTGCGGCGAGCGTCGCCTGCGAGCCCTCGGACCAGAGCCGATAGCACACGCCATCGCTCAACCGACCCGCGCGGCCGCGGCGTTGATCCGCCGCCGCCTGCGATACTTTGCCCGTGACCAGGCGGCTCATGCCGCTGGCGGGATCGAATTCCGAGTAGCGCCTGAGCCCTGAGTCGACCACGACGCGAATGCCTTCGATGGTCAAACTGGTTTCCGCGATGCTCGTTGCAAGCACGATCTTTCTCGCGCCGGGCGAAACCGGACGGAGTGCGGCATCCTGCTCCGCAGCCGAGAGGTCTCCGTACAGCGGCAGGACTCGCACGCCGGTGGCCGCGGCGGACTCCTCCATGGCCCGATGGACCCTGCGAATCTCGGCCGCGCCCGGCAGGAAGCACAGAATGTCGCCCTCATCCTGCGTGAGCGCTGCGCGCAACACCTGCGCGGTCTGAAGCTCGAGCGGCAGCTCGGAGCGGCGTGGCACATAGTGGGTCGCGACCTGGTGAGCACGGCCCTCGGCCGTGACGACCGGCGCATCGCGCAGCAGCGCCGAGAGCGGCTCCAAGTCCAGAGTCGCCGACATGACCAGCAGCCTCAAATCCTCGCGCAGCGTCTCCTGGCTTTCGAGACCGAGTGCGAGCCCGAGATCGGCGTTGAGACTGCGCTCGTGAAATTCGTCGAATATCACGCAGCCGATGCCCTCGAGCGCCGCGTCGCCTTGGAGCATGCGCGTGAGAATTCCCTCCGTGACCACCTCGATGCGCGTGTCGCGGCCCACGCGTGTCTCGATGCGCGTCCGAAACCCCACGGTCCCGCCGACCGGTTCGCCGAGCAGCTGTGCCATGCGATTCGCCACGGCTCGCGCCGCGATGCGGCGGGGCTCGAGCATGAGGATCTTGCCCCGCCCGAGCCACGCGGCGTCCAGCAAGGTGAGCGGGACGAGGGTGCTCTTGCCGGCGCCCGGCGGGGCGTGCAGCAACACCCGCGGGTGCGCGGACAGCGCCTGCGACAAGGGGCCGAGCGCGGGACCGATCGGCAGGGACGGTAGCGGGGGCACTGGCATGAGGGCGATACGATACCGCAGGGGAGCCCAACGTCCATGTTAGGATATCCTGGTCGGGCCTGTAGCTCAGTTGGTTAGAGCAGGGGACTCATCAGTAATGGTGCCTTCGCATCGCAAGGTGCGAAGTGGACGGGATGAATTCAGGGACCCCTCACCAGCGGCGCCGGGCGTCGCCGATGGCAACCCTGAGCCAAGCCGGCGGTACACCGCCGGAAGGTGCAGAGACTACCTGAGCGCGTGAGTCGCGCTTAATAACAGGCAAGAGCGTCCCGCACCC